>Ga0315289_10001500_pt1 | contig 36334 bp, 32 predicted proteins | sample YL17G11_40_MG_FD_203452 | JGI IMG/M metagenome (GOLD analysis project Ga0315289, IMG submission 203452) | Sediment microbial communities from Yellowstone Lake, YNP, Wyoming, USA - YL17G11_40 | ecosystem: Environmental > Aquatic > Freshwater > Lake > Sediment | place: USA: Wyoming | collected...
ACATGGGAAATGCAGCTGTTTTTTTACCCTGAGGGTCATAAATTGCGAACTGTATTACCCTGAAAGGCATAAGAACACCTTTCATTTTCATATTTGCCATCTGCCATGACGTTACCATAGAGTACCCATTGTCAAAAGATGCATCGAAATACCACCACTCGAAAGCTTCACCAGGTGGTAATTCATGACTTGCGTCGTCGATATCTTTGGGTTGAAAAGCTGCCGGGTCTATGGGGACTGGTTTATCAACTGTTGTGGATGGTATACACGCTGCAAATAAAATAGACTCGATAATACAGCAGATCATTAACCCGGGGACAAATTTTCCTATCAACTACTTCTCCTTTACGTCTGGGAATTTTCCATTCTTCTACCGATTAGTATTAGTTACTGTAACAAATCGCCGGCTTTATGACAATCATGATAGAAACATTAGCTATCTACACTTCTGGATTGCATCCCTAAGGCTGGACACAAAGGTTAGGAGTGCATAAAGGTGTTAGAGATGCTCCCTTTTCAGCACGAGTTGAAATGCGGTTTTGTGGATTTTCAAGTAATCACCTTGCCAGTTGCTACCTACTGCATTGGAGCAAGATTACCCAAAGCTCCATGCGGCCGCTCTTTATTAACTGCTTCTCGGATGATTACTTGAAAGTAAGTGTGCTAACTACTTCTTTAGCTATTTTGGCATCGATCATGTCGGTCAAGCTGCTACAAGAAACACTGACGGTCTTGCCGCCGGGCCTATCTACAGCCATACTGTAAGTCGTGATGTCATAGCCTGAGGACTTCCAAGCCAACTTGGTAAACTTGGCCTTAGTCTTCCCATCAGCCAGCATAGCATCGTCGGTCGATACCGTTTTGATATCCGAACCGCCTACGCTTTTCAGTGCCTCTTCGGTCTGAGCTTCTACATTGGCAGTATCAAGTACACCAGCGCTAACACTGGGGACGCCCATTGCATCAGCGGCTTCAAAGACATTATATTTCGCCTTCGGAGTTGAAGAGATCATGCTGCCGGGATACAGGAAGAGAAAACTATATTGGTCATTGGTATAGGTCGATGCAGTGTAAGATGTCTTGGGTTGAGTCGCAGCTGCCGATGGTGTGGTGGCTGCAGGCGGGGTAGTAGTCGCCGGCGGTGTAATAGGTTTTGCGGGTGTTGTGGTTGCAGGTGGTGTCGTCGCGGCAGGTTTCGCAGGCGCAGCCGGTGTGCATGCCGCAAGTACAGAAACAATGAGTGCTGCAAGGGTAACACAGGCTATAATTAACTTTGTTTTGGACATTTAACAGATAACCTCCTCGTAATTATTGTTATCCTGTAAGATGACAGCCTATTATAGTAAATTAAATAAAATAGTGTGGCAATTATGGCAGGAAAATCCGTACGTATCCAGTCACATTTCCAATCATACCGAAATAGCCAGATTACTCAGTTAGTTTCGGCTTGATTAATGGGGTGCATTACAGTCACAATATAATGATCAAGAAAGGAGGAACATGTGCTGAATAAATCTGAGATGAGACCTGATAAACGCCACGCCGCGGTCTGTGGGCTATTCTGCCCGGCCTGTTCCCTGTTCATTGGTACGAGGGAGGACCCAGCACGGCTGGAGATGCTGGCCAAAGTCTTTGGTGTGACTACCGAGCAGGTCAGGTGTGAAGGTTGTGGATCGCAGGTGCTTTCACCGTATTGTCGTACCTGTACGATGGTTAAATGCGCCGGCGAAAAAGGTATTGAATTCTGCGGGGAGTGCAGTGAATTTCCCTGCGCCGAAATCAAGACTTTCCAGGAGGCCATGCCGCACCGTTTTGAGCTGTGGGCCTCCCTGGCCAGGGTTAAAGAGGTAGGCTATGACAGATGGTACATGGAAATGGCCGGGCATTATGCCTGTAAGAACTGCGGCACTATCAATTCAGCTTATGACTTTAAGTGCAGGAAGTGCGGGAATGAACCGAGCTGTGATTATGTGGGACTGCACAGGGACGAGATAATTGCGCAACTGGGGAAATTACAGGGACAGATTACGTAGGTTGATGGAATCTTAGATTGCTTCGACAAGCCTATAATAACACCGGATAATCATCGGTTATGTGGTTTTAATCTCTGCCGGCGTGCCCGCAAACTGCTGCAGGTGCTCTTTTACGCGGTTGAGATAGCGCCCGGCCAGATTGGGCAAGATTGTCTTCTCTTTATCCAGAAGCCAGCAGATATCCGGCGCGCAGGAATTAAAGTTTTTGATAATTCCGGCTAAAAGCAAATTGTATTGCTTCCATAACAGCAGTACCTCAGAAAAACGCATCTCGTTGTAGTGGGCAGCATAATAACCAAATACGATTGAAAAATCCTGATATAATAAATACTATTTCATTGGCGGATAGAGAAAAACCGAGCGTATCTATTGAAATGCGGGTGCTCCCGTAACGACCCCAATTTCGATATCGGTCGGGGATTATGGACAGTTGCCCTTATCAACCAAGGAAAAAGGAATATCTGATATTAACCAACAACCAGGTGGAATCAATATTTCATTATTGGATGAATTATTATAGGAGGGTTACATAGACATGGCATCTGTAGCTGACAAACCCTGGCTGAAAGCCTATGATTTCGGCATTTTTAAAATTCCGGAAACACTGAGGCCGTATCCCAACGTTACCGTAGACTACTATGTAGATAGAAACGCGTCCGAGTTCCCGGACATCCCCGGGATCAATTTCATGGAAAGGATCATTACTAACGCTGAACTCAAGGACTTAACCGACCGGTTGGCCAACGCACTCTCGCACCTGGGGGTAATGAAAGGCGACCGCGTTGCTACCCTTATGCCGAACTGCTCGCAATTTCTGATAAGTGATTTCGGTATTTTAAAAGCCGGCGCCTGCCATGTGCCGTGCAGTGTCCTGCGTAAACCTGATGAACTGCTCCATGATATTAATACCGCCGGCATAGAAACGGTAATATGTTCAGATACCTCCCTGGATCTACTCAAGTCAATTAAAGACCGGACAAAAATCAAGAATATCATAGTGACCTCCGTGCTGGACTATTCTCCGGATCCTCCTGAATTGAAAGATATTCCGGGTGCAATCCAGTTCCGGAAGTTGCTTGCAGACTATGAGCCACAGAAACCCAACGTGGAAATGAATGTCAACGAAGACCTGGCTGAATGTATTTTCACCGGAGGGACCACCGGTGTACCAAAAGGCGTAATGCTAACGCATGCCAACAAGGTGGCAAATCTCCATCAGTCGTTTTCTCCGATAAAGCCATTCGAGGAAGCCATCAGGGGGAAGGCGTCATACCTGATCTCAACGCCCCTCTACCACATAACCGGGCACCATACCTCTCAATTTGCCATATTCATGACCCTTCAGGTCATCCTGGTACCCGACCCCAGGGACATTGACAACCTGAAAGCATTGCTGGAGAAACATGTCCCCACCATATGTTGCTGCGTACCCACGCAGTATGCCAGACTGATTCAAAAGGGACTGGGTGCTCTACCCACCACATTTACATCATCAACGGCTGCTTTACCCGAAGAGACGTCAAGGAAATTCAAAGAGAGCACAGGCAGTACCATAAGCAATAATTTTGGTATGAGTGAGGCAGGGGGCGTGACGCACTCAAACCTCGCAGTATCCGATCTTGTCGAAAAGAAAAAGCCCGGCTCCATCGGTGTTCCGGTGCCTGATACCGAGGTCAAGATCATTGATCTGGAAACAGGTAATGAAGCGGCCGACGGCAAAGAAGGAGAACTCTGGATACGCGGCCCCCAGATCATGAAAGGATACTGGCCAACGCCGGGCAGCGGCCTGGTTGACGGGTGGCTGCCTACCGGTGATGTTGTGCGTATGGATGAAGACGGATATTTCTATATCACCGACCGGATTAAAGATATGGCCAATGTTTCCGGCATGAAGGTCTATACCATTCTTGTTGAGAAGGTGCTGCATCAGCACCCCGGAGTGGCAGAAAGTGCCGCCATAGCTGTACCGGATCCGGAACGGCCAGGAAGTGACCGTGTAAAGGCTTTTATCGTGCTGAAGACTGGATACGAGGGTAAGGTTAGTCCGGATGACATCATCCAATTTTGCAGGGAAAGGCTTGCGCCTTATGAAGTGCCCAGGTATATTGAATTCAGAAAAGAGCTACCGCGTAGCCCTATCGGTAAAGTACTAAAGCGCCAACTGGGGGATGAGGATACTTGTAAGTTTACACAGGCAATCGACAATTAAGCGCAGGGAGGTATCAGGTTGTGAAAGCACGAATGATCTTTGGCCGGGATAGAATGACCGCGGAAGAGCGGCTTCAGGCAGTTATCAGGCTGGAAAAACCTGACCGTGTACCTGTCTGCATGATGATTTACAATTACGCCCCCTTTCATACTGGCGCAAAGATCAGCGATTATATACACAATCATGAGACTTACATGCAGGTGATGCACAGGGTATACGCGGACATAGGCCCTTGGGACATCTATTTCTATATGGACGCGGTCTCACGCCTGAGCCAGAGCTACGTGTTGATGATGCGCTACCTCTACCCCGGGGATGAGCTTCCCGAAAACGAGATGGTGAAGGTCGAGGAAGTGGAGTACATGCACCCTGAAGACTATGACTGGATATTGTCGCTGAAGGATAACGGCGCAGATTTCGCCATGCGCGCCGGACTGATGCCGCGCTTTTGCAAAGAGGCGGTCGGCAAAGGCGTTAACAGGCTGTTTTTTGAACTGCAACTTAGCAGCTTGAAGCAGAAGTTGCGCTGGAACAGGGATTTCAAATGGTGGAAGGAGCAGGGGTTAGCCATGCTTTACGGCTATCTCGCCGAGGTTCCCTTCGATACCCTCTCCCAGGCACGCACTATCATCGGCTTTTCCCTGGATTTACTGCGCCGTCCGGCTAAGATACACAGCGTATGCGATAAACTCGCGCATGACTGGGCTGTCACTGCGGTTAAGACCGCCAGGTTTATGGGTGTACCCAGGGTAATGTGTGCTCTGCACCGTTCCTCCAACAGCTTTATTTCACCGAAGCAATTTACTGAGTTAGCCTATCCCAGCCTTGAAATCATCTGCAACACCCTCATCGATAACGGGATGACACCCATCCTGCACTGTGACGGCGACTGGCTGAGCAACCTGAAGACTCTAAGACGGCTGCCGGCCGGTAAGATTATGCTGCAGCTTGATGGAACTACGGACATTTTCAAGGCCAAGGAGGAAATCGGCGACCGTATGTGCCTGTTCGGTGATGTTCCCGCCGGGCTGCTCGCCATAGGAAGCGTGCAGGAGGTGGATGAATACTGCCACCGGCTCATCGAAGACGTGGGCAAAGACGGCGGTTTCATACTGGCAGCGGGTTGCGAGATACCCTATAATGCCAGGCCTGATAATCTCAAAGTCATGTGCCAGTCAGTCTATAAATACGGCTATTATTAATTTTATACATTACATAGTTTAAGCAGTGATAGGCCAGGTGCGGGCAAGAACGGGCAACAGTGCCTGTTTCTAGTAAAACAAGCGAGATAATCTATTAAGGAGTTGTTAGCATGAGTAACATCAGGCTCTTTATTACAAATATTTTCGGCATTGTGATTTTATTGGTCTCGGGATGCGTGGCTAAAGAACAATAGAACAATTCAAAGGAGGAACTTATTGTCAAGAAAATATAAATTATTAGCTTCTGTCGTACCTGCAATAGTGCTCCTTGCCATTTCTGCATGTGCAACCCCGGTAGCGCAGGCGCCTGCCGAACAAAAAACACTCAAGGTCGGCTGCATCATGCCCTTCACCGGACCCGCCGCGCTCTGGGGCCAGAATATCAGGCCAGGAATGGAGATATACGCCGACCTGATCAACCAGGACGGCGGCCTCAAGGTGGGCAACGACAGATACAAGGTAGAGATGATCTTCAAAGACGGGTTTGCACCCGGGCCGGCTGCTATGGCAGCCAGGAACCTTATATATGAGAATGGCGTTATGGCCATAGTAGGCTATTTCGGAGTGGGCATAGCGGCCATAACGCAGGTCACCAACCCCGAGAAGGTGATCCTGAACATCAGCACCATAGCCGGCCTTGATCCATCTCCGCCCGAGAAATCCTACACTATGTACGGGTTCCCCGCCACGGAGATGACCACCCACCAGGTAGTTGCCGCCATGCAGGCCTTCCCGCAGTATCATACAGTGACATGGACCTATCCCAGTTCCGGTGAACACAGCATCGACGTGACCTTCGCTGCCACCGACGCCAGGTTTCAAAATGAGTTTGGAATTAAACGCATCATGATGCCTTATCCGGAGGGCACCCTGAATTTCACACCGTACCTGACAAAAATGGCCGAGCAGGGCACGGAAGTAATCTACTGCGTAGGTTCACCGCTGGAGGCTGGCCTGATGGCCAAGCAGAGATGGCAGATGGGCTACAAATGGCCGATCATTCAAAATGCGCCTGCCCTGCCTTTCGACCTTATGAAGGGCATAGGAGGCAGCGAGGAAGCTATTCAGAACATAGTCAGCGACTACTCGGTGCCCTGGGTATTTAAAAAGACCACTGTTGCACCCAAGTATCTCGACATGTCCAAAAGGATATGGGCCAAGTACACGGAACTGTACAAAAAGGACATGTTCGCTGCGTTCGGCGGCTCAGGCATCACAGCGCAGGGACAATATTTCGAGGCCCTGGAGCAGACCGGCACTACAGACCCGGACGTCGTGATGAAAACACTGCGGGGCGGAACTTTTGAAACATTCATGGGGCGCTATAAACTGACGGGCGGGAGATTTTACGGATCGGACATAGTTTTCGGGCATCCCTGCGCCCTGTGCATATCTAAAGGCCGGGAAAATATTTACCTGGGCGAGTACCCTTTGACAGACATTAACAAGCCCTTCGCCGAGTTCGGGGCTCCCAAGTGAACCGGTGTGTCCTGCCGGGACCGTCAGTAATGTAACGCCATAAACAGAAAAGTATTGTTAAAAAAAGGAATACCTGATAATTAATGAGGAGATGATAACCCTATGACAGACCCAATATATGAAAAACTGAGGCGGGCATTACAGCTGCGCGGAGGTAGTTTGCCTGCACTGGACTGCCCGGAATTTTTTGCGCTGGCAAAGTATTTATTCAGTCCCGAGGAGGCGGAATTAGCGTCTGAGCTGCCCCTTGCACCAATTCCTGTCAGCGGGATTAGCGATAAGCACGGCAAATCTGAAGAAGAACTAATGGAAATATTCGAAAGGATGGCTGATAACTGCGTTTGCTTTTCATTAGATCGTGACAACGTCCGCCATTATGGCCTCATGTCGCTTCTGCCCGGGATCTTTGACACGCAGTTTCTTAGAGGCCAAGTCGATGAAAGATCTGTCCGTACAGCACATCTCTTTAAAGACTACTACCGGGCTATAGAGCAAATGCTGGTAGAGACAGATTTGAAAGCCATCCCGTTCCCAATGGCACGCGTAATAGCAGTTGAGCAGGAAATACCGCAGGGATTTGAGATACACCCCTATGATAAGGTTTCCGAATATATAGAAAAGAACGAATACATAGCATTCGCTCACTGTTACTGCCGACATTATGCCAAATTGCTGGGGGAGCCCTGCTCAAAGCCAGCGGAAGGGTGTATAGCCTTCGGCCGTGATGCCAAATACTTGCTCGATAGAAAATTTGGCTGGGCTGTAACCAAGGAGGAGGCCCGCTCATTTTTACGCCGGGCGGAGGAAGCTGGGCTGGTCCATTGTTCCAGCAATACGACTAAATATTTAACATTCTTCTGTAATTGCTGTACTTGCCACTGCAGCATCCTCAAGAGTATGAAGAAATATAATAAGCAAGGCTCAGCCGCAGTCTCAGGATTTATAACTGAATTCGATCCTGAGAAATGTAGTGCGTGCGGCGACTGTGTTCAAAGATGCCCTATGGAAGCACTTATTATGCAGGGCGGAGATCTGGTTTATAAAGATAGCCTATGCATCGGTTGTGGCCTGTGCTCATCTGTATGTCCAACAGGAGCTTTAAAGCTTATCACCAGGAAAGACGCTCCGGTCCCACCTCGCGATGCGCGTGAACTGAACTCCAGGTTGAATTCAACAGAGCAGGTATCGAGTTATTTTAAAGGATGAATCGCTGAGGAAATTTATGAATTTAATAAAACCACCAGTCATAAATAGCTGTGCCTGCGCGCTACACCGCCGACGCAATCTGCTATAATTGATACATAAACTACATAAAGGGAGGTAGATTTACATGATGTCCATGACCAGGTTAATTTTCATTTGTCTTTCCGTGGCAATACTGTTGACAATGGTATTCGTGGCGTGCGCACCAGCTGCGCCACAGAAACCCGCAACTCCACCCGCTACTACAACACCACCAACACCTCCTCCCACTCCACCTGCCCCTCCTCCCACTCCACCTGCCCCACCATCTCAGCAGCCACCTGCTGCAACGGCCACTCCACCCAAAACGTCTTTCGAGGCTAAAACCTACACCAACGATAAATACGGTTTCATCTTTCTTTACCCGAGCAGCATGAATTCTAACACTCCGAAGGGGAAATATAACGTATTTGAGGCTGCTGATGCGATGCAGGTTCCCGCTGTGGGCGTTGGGGTGATGGATGCAGACAAGGTAGCAGAACAGTCTGAGGAGAACTTGACGAGCGTAGGCGGTTCAGATGTCAAAGAAGTGTCCAGTGAGAATGTGACCCTGGCTGATGGGAAGATCAAGGGCAAGTTTACCATACTAAGCTGGAAATCCTCTGGTTACAACATCACCACCTACAGCCTATCAACTGACAAAGGTGGCAAAACTATAAGTGCGACCTACACAAGTCTCACCGACATGATCGATGCCAAGGCAGCTAAGGAAGTTGTCTATACACTGACCTTTAAATAGGTAAGGCGATTGTGATGCCGGAGGGAAGCTGAGATCAGCTTTCCTCCCATTTATCCGTTCTAAGGTACACCTTTTATCACAGGAGCAGTTTGATGAAAAAAAATAGGGCGCTCGCAGTAAATGTGCTTTTAGTTGCGTGCTTATCTTTAATTTCAGCCTCAGCCTGCGCACCTGCAGTAAAGCCACCCCAGCAACAGGAAAAGGTGCTTAAGCTGGGCTGTCTTATGCCCTTCAGCGGGCCGGCGGCCATGTACGGCGAACGCGGCCGTCAGATTACAGACATACTCATTGAGCTGATTAACGAGGATGGCGGTGTAAAAATCGGCCAGGATACCTATAAGGTAACGCTTTACTGGGGCGATGACCAGTTTGCACCTGCACCCGCCGCGGCCGCGGCCCGGAAGTTAATCTATGACGACGGTGTAATTGCCATTCTCGGCTATATCGGCCCCGGTTTCTCCGCGCTCAGCCCTGTAACCAATCCGGAGAAGGTTATCCTGATCTGCAGGACCGGTGGTGTTATTTACGACCCTGCCAAGGATCCTTATGTTATCTTCGGTTCTCCAACCGGTGAGGTCACCCTGAACCAGGCGCTGGCTGCCATGCAGGCGCACCCGGATCTTCATACCCTGGCCTGGACGGGCAATATGGACGACCGCCGTATTTCGGAACCCGCTTTTAAACTGGTGGACACCCGGCTGGAAAAGGAATTTGGCATTAAAAGCCTGCGTGTTTACTACCCGGTCGGGACAACCAACTTCACACCTTACCTGACCAAGATGGCGGAACAGGGGGCGGAGGTGGTTTTCGCAGGAGCCACCATACTGGAAGTGGCTTTGATGGCCAAGCAGCGCAAGGAAATGGGCTTGAAATGGCCGATAGTCCATTCATCGGATAACCTGGTTGACATACTTTTCAGCATATGCGGGAAGGATGGCGCCCAGGGTATCATGGGCAACCGCAACGCTCCCTGGGAGTTGAAGAAGGCGCAGGTGGCGCAGAAGTACCTGGATCTGTCTCAGAGGATGCTGGCAAGATACGAGAAGAAATACGGTCAGGCGCTGGATAACTACGGCCCCTTCTCCATGGTCATCACGCACCTGTCGCAATATATCGAATGCGCGCAGAAAGCCGGTACCACCGACCCGGATGTCATGATGAAGACGTTTAAGGGCGGGACGTTTGATTCTTTCCTGGGCAAATATACCTACATGGGCAGTAAAACCTACGGTGCGCCGGTGGTGTTCGGTTATCCCTGCGCCATGGGCGAGATAAAGGGAGATAAGGAAGTTTACATCGGCGAGTACCCGCTTACGGATGCCGATATGTGGTATGACTACCTGAATCCAAAGTAGGCGCTTGATTTTTCTGATAAGGTTACCCGCTCAGCGCATTTTCCGGATAGCGGGTGTAAAAACATAGATTGCCACTGCGACCAGCACTGCCACGCAACCGGCGATCAGAAAAGTGGCAGGTATGCCGATATGATCGGCCAGGAAACCCATGGGCAGCGCTCCGATCGGTGTTAATCCCACTGCCATAATAAAGATGCTGATAATGCGGCCGTGAATGCTTTGCGGAACGCTGGAGAGTATCAGTGTGTTATCCATGGTCATATAGGCCGTACTGCTGGCAGCCGCAAAAAACAACATTATTGCTACCCACGGAAATATCTGCGCCTGTGTCACCAGGCATAGGCTGGTCCCAAACATAAACATGAGTGCCAGAAGCAGCGTACCTTTGCTTTTAACTGCGGATAGCGAGCCGACCAGCAGGCTACCGGTAAGTGCCCCTACACCTGCTGCTGCCATAAGGAATCCCAAACCGACCTGACCTTCCTTCAGCCAACCGAGAGCCAGGGCGGGCAGCATATAAATATAAGGCAGGCTTAATAAGGAGGGTACCAGGGCGATAAGCAGCAGCACCAGTATTTTGCGGTTACGGCCGATATAGCGGAAGCCCTCTACCATATCCAGGTGAAAAGGCCTGTCTTTGACTGCTGTTTCGGCTGGCAGCCTGATGAATACCAGCGTGATGGCGCCCGTTGCATATAGTCCGATAATAATATAATAGACCTGGTAGGCAGGTAAAAATGTCAGCAGCATGCCAGCTATGGCGGGACCGGCAACCCCCATGATATTGTAGCTGGTGGAGCTTAGCGCAACCGCATTCAGCAGGTTAGCCGGTTTTACCAGCCTGGCGACGATGGATTGGCGCAGCGGGGCGATAAAGGCAAATACTGTGCCCTGCAGAGCGGCCAGCAGGATGAAATGCCAGTACTGTAAAAGATTAGTTGTAAGAAGGATGGTCATGGTCATAGAAATACCAATGGCAGCAGCCTGCGTAACCAGCAGTGACTTGTGCCTGTCAACGCGGTCGGCTATGACCCCGCCGAAAAACGAAGTGATGATGAGGGGCACGCCTGCCGCCAGTGTCACTATACCCAGATCGGCTGCTGATCCCGTCATCTTGAAAATCAGCCAGCCCTTGATCAGCATGTCCATCTGGGAGGCTGCATATGTGGCCAGCGTGCTGATCCAGTACAGGCGGAAACCCGGCTCCTCCAAAGAGGAAAAAGTCTGAATATCTTTCAAATCTCTAAAAAATGCCGCCGGGCACATTGACCCGGCGGCTTCCCGATAACCTGTTAATTGTACACCAAAAACCCGGTGCAATTACATGGACTGATACCAATCCTGTGAGTTCTGAATATGCTTTATATTTACCCCACCGGGCTTAAATATGTGTACTCGTTGATAGCTTCGCCTGTAACCCGGTCAGTCTTTCCTTTATATGTCACCACGGCGTCGTAACTGGCCAGTCGCCTGTAGTAGTACAGCGGGAATTTTGCTATCCCGACAGATTTTGAGCAATCGAGGGTTTTGATTACCTTGATATGTACGCTGATGTCTGCATCGGCCGTCTTGCACTTGAGTGTGAGGTCTGTCGGGACCATGTTCCCCGATTCCTCGTGGAGTTCCCTTTTCTCTTCGATATACTCCGTTTCGATTGAGTTCACTATGCCCTGGCTGCCTTTGGCCACGAACAGCAACGGCAGTATTTTCTGCGTTTCGTTAACCGGGAACAGCCAGCCGTACTGGAAGGTATAGATATCATCATACATGCGGCCCCAGCACCAACCGGCCATGCTGTCGTGCATATTTCTATCACCCCAGTTATGATCGTGATAACCCTGGCCCTTGACGGAAACAGGTTTACCATCGATGTAGAGGGTGCCTGTAACGCTGCCCCGTGGGATAGCATTGACCCAGGCTTGCTTGCCGGTATCGTCGTATACTATCCAGCAGCCGTCAACGCCTTTCCACCCCGGCACAATGGCCTTGAAAGTCAGTTCGGCCCCGATTTTGTGGGCGTGCAGGCGGACCTTGTAGTGATCGCCTTCCTGCCGGGCAAAATTATCTCCTAATTTCACATCGCAGCGTTCCAGGCTGGCGGTGCAATCTTTAGTGTCATACCCGGCATATCCCAGTAATTTTTTACCCTCAGGGGTGTAGATGTGCAACAGGACACCAGGTACAGGAGGTTTGGTGAAGTAGTTCCTCCAGAAATAACTGAGCGCGCAGGTATAACCGTTGTCGAATACGCCGTCAAAATACCACCACTCATAATATTCGTCTGTGTCCATTGGATGGACCGCGTCGTCCTTGTCGATATACTGAACCGGATCTGCTGTTGCCTCTGCCATGTTATATACCCCCCAAAAATTTATTTAAATAATACATCGGTTTGCCAAAAGATGTTAAAACGACGTAAGAGATTACACTATGGGTCGCGGCTTGTCAAAATAGCCATGTCTTACCGATAAGTTATGTGCTATTATTAAAAAACCTAACTCGTGGAAATCCTTTACCGGCCCTGGTGGCGTTAATGGCTTAACCATGTTTACGGGAGGCAGGATATGGCTGTCAGAAAAATCAATTGGGTGTCTTTGGGCTTAATACTTAGTATATTTTCCCTGGCTTTCGTATGGGCGTGTGCAGCCCGGCCGGAGCCTCCACCTGAAATAAAGGTACTGAAGATAGGCATCATCGGCCCGTTAAGCGGACCGGCTTCAATGTGGGGGCAGGCCGCCGCCAAGGTGGATAAGATTTACTTCGACCTGATCAATGAGCGCGGCGGAGTAAAAGTAGGGGATACTATTTACAGAATCGAGCTTTACCCGGGCGATGATTCATTCTTACCCTCTATGGGTGCGGCGGCGGCCCGAAAGCTGATCTACCAGGACAGGGTATCAGCTATAGTAGGCTACGTAAGCCCCGGTTTCAACGCGCTGTCGCCCATTACCAATGCCGAGAAGGTAATCTTTATCTGCCGCTCGGGGGGCGGAGTCATTTATAACCCGAAAACGCACCCCTATGTAGTATTTGGTTTTCCTTCCATGGAAAACATCCTCAACCAGGCGATCACCGTTATGCAGGCCTATCCCCAGTATAAAACGTTATGCTGGACCGGTACCGAAGGGGACAGGAGAGAAGGCGAGCTTGCCATTGAGGATACCGACAAAATGCTGGAAAGAGAATATGGCATAAAAAGTGTGCGGGTATATTACCCCGAAGCCACTACCAACTTCACTCCTTACCTGAGTAAGATGGCCGAATTGGGAACCGAGGTTATTTTTTCATCAGGGACACCGCTGGAGATAGCCCTGATGGCCAAGCAGAGGTGGGAGATGGGGCTCAAGTGGCCGCTGGCAGAGACCGCTGCCCAGATGGATCCCCCCATGTTCCTCAGGTTATGCGGCAAAGAAGCTGGCCAGGGTGTCATCAGTGACCGTCCGGTTCCCTGGGAACTGAAAAAGACAAAGGTGGCGCCCCGTTTCCTGGAAATAGCTAAAATATTGGTTGAGAGGCACGAAAAACAGTATGGTATACCCATCCAGAACTACGGCATCTTTGCCACATCCGTGGGGATGACAGCCCAATATCTGGAGGCCGTTCAGCAGGCTGGTACTATCGATCCGGACAAGGTTATGTCCACTTTTCGCGGTGGTACTTTCGAAACTTTTCTCGGCACATATAAATTGTCGGGCGAAAAGACATACGGGTCTCCCATAGTGTTCGGCTACCCCTGCGCGATGGGCAAGATCGAGGGCGATAAAGAGATATGCATAGGGGAATACCCGCTGCTGGACGCAGATTACTGGACGTCTAAATACCCTCCAAAGAATTAATTATGTTTATAGGAGAAAAATGAGCGAAGTCTACTCCCAGGTTGCAGCCAGGTACGGCTACCAGTCATCCGAGAGGTTAATCAAGGTGCTGCGCAGGCTCATGAGCGAGGATGATGCAGCACTCACTCTTGGTTTACCGGCACAAACCGGTGACCTGGCCGTTAAAACGGGCAGGCCTGAAGAGGAAATCCAGCGTTCCCTGGACAGGCTCTACCAATTGGGCGTCCTTTCACTGACGTCCAAAGGCTACCGGCTTTCCCGGGACATAGTCACCCTGCATGACGGCACCAGCAGCGATATCAGGTCGGACAGCATCTGGGGCAGTGAACTGCTTGATCTGTGGCGTGACTTCTCTGAGAACGAGCTTTTCCCGGACATGGGCAAATCCATGGCGGAAAGAACAACACCTATCTTCCGGGTCATACCGGTACGGGAAGCTATAGCAGCCGGTGTCAATGTGTTACCCTGCGAGGATCTTGATGTCATCCTGAATGAAGCGACACGTCTTTCAGTAGTTAACTGCCCCTGCCGGCGGATAGCGCGTAAATGCGATCGGCCGACCGAGGTGTGCCTGCAGATGGGTAAGGCAGCCGAGTATTCGATAAAGCGAGGCACGGGCAGGGAAATAACCCGCGAAGAAGCCAAAGAAGCGCTGGCACTGGCAGCCGGAGCAGGGTTAGTACATAACGTGCCCTATAAGCGTGAAGTGGGCGAACTAATTTGTAACTGCTGCTCGGACTGCTGCATGTTCCTCCACGTGTTTGTGGATTACAATGTGCTGGATAAGGGCATGTCCAAAAGCCGCTTCGAGGCGAGGGTGGACCAGGTATCATGCAGCGGCTGCCAGGATTGCATTGAGCAGTGCCAGTTCAATGCCATAAACATGGTAAAATTGCCGGGTGAAAAGAAGCTTAAGGCACAGGTTGACCCGGAGAAATGCTATGGCTGCGGGGTATGTGCGGTAAGCTGCCAGACTGACTCAATCAAGCTTTATGAGGTGAGGCCCCCCGAACATATACCGGCATGATATTATGGTGATTTTTTAGTAAAGAAAACCGGCTAATAAAAAGGAGGTTAGTGTCTGATGCAACCGGTGAAGATCGACGAGAACTACTATGCAAAATACCAACTGAACGATGACGCGTTACATCCCTGTGAGGATGAAGACTACTACGAGTGGTGGTGCTTTGACGGCAAATACGAGAACGGGTATTCCAGCGTGTTGACAATGCACTGGAGGAACGGTTTTATCAAACCTCACATACCCACGCTTCAGATGTATATTTATGGGCCGGACGGTAAGCGCTACCAGGGACTGGCTGCGGTGGATCCCAAGACCACCTGGGCCAGCACGGAGAGATGCGACGTAAAGCTGGGAGATTCCTATTGCCGCGTGGAAGATGACGGCCGCTATCGTGTGAAGATGCAGGCTAAGAAAGTAGCGGTAGATCTCACGTATAAAAATATCCTGCCTCCCTATAAAAGAGGCACTGGCTTCTTCCCACCGCCTGAGGAGACCGGTGGGGTTTATCATGGTTGGGTCATCGGTATACCCAGGGGAGATATCGAGGGGACGCTCACGATTGATGGGCAGGTGACACCTGTGAAAGGTGAGGGCTATCATGACCATAACTGGGGCAACCGTAATATGGGCGACGGACTGCGGGGGTGGTCATGGGGCAGGATGTTCGATGGAAAATACACCATCATGTACTCGTGGATATTGCCCTTGATAGAGGGGACTTCCAACCGGCCGGAGATCTATATGGCGCGTGATGACCAGCCAATCGTCGCGACAGCCAATATGGAATTCAAAGTAACCAATGCAGAATACGACCCCGAAACTAAGAAGGACATCCCGATGGGGATTTTATTGAGCGGCAAGCAGGGAGATATCAAATTTAAGATTGAAATGAATAAAAAGGAGATCAAGCAGAGTGGCCTGATGCAGAAAGTGGAAGGATTGCCGCAGTACTATTTCTGGCGGTTTATGGATGACTTTACCGGGGATATCGAGGGTAAGGACTTCCACGATAAGGTGGCAGGAAGCACTATCAGAGAATACATGCTGCTGAATATCGAGTAACTTATACTCAGATCTTGTGGAAAGCAGGGCTTCCATTCACACGGGCAACGATGATTGGAAGCCCTGCTTTCATTTGCATAATAATTTGATTTACACGAAATGGCGTGGGATCAGGTAGCAGGTCTTCCTGCAAAATACTTATGCTTTTGTGCAACTCCTGCGTAGCTATAGGGTGTTACGGCAACAGAGAATATTGGCCCGCGGGAAAAAACGGAACCTGTAAGAGCAGGTTCCGCATTATTGGTTAAACGGCCGTGGGGCAGGTTATTTCCTGGCAGGCAGTATAAGCGTGGCGCTACCGGCGGTTGTGATCTCGCCTTTGCTATTTTCGAGCCAGATATCGCACTCTACGATATGCTGACCACCATTTTCCGATTTCCCGGTGACCTTGGCCTTGCACTGCCAGGTGTCTCCGTCCTCTGGCCCTACCAGGGTCTTCATTCGCCGCGGATAATCCATGGCCTTGAACTGGGTATTTATCCTCTTCAACCAGCCCTCATCTCCAATCCAGTCAGTAAGCATCTGGATAAGCCACTGGCGTTTCAGTGTACCGTGAACGATGATGCCGCCGGTCTTCATGAAATTGACTGCAAAATCGTTATCATAATGAAGTGGATTATAATCGCCGTAAGCGCCAGCCCATTTTACCAGCATCAATGTAGTAGCGACCTTGGTCAGTGAAGGGATATCCTGGCCTACACTGATATCTTCCCAATAAATCTGCTTTTTCATCTTATTTACTCCCTCAATGAATTGTACTTTGACGCAGTTTGGCTACTGTGTCGCCATTCCGGTTGGTCATGGTCGTCTCTATGGTGGAAATCAGCATCTTGCCACCTTTCTTACCCTCTTTTTCCTCAATGGCAACGATTTCACTGGAGAGTATGATGGTGTCGCCCGGGCGTATCGGTAGAAAATATTCGGATTCCATGCCGGCGTTGATAGCGCGGAAATACCCGGCTTTGGCTATCTCTATGGCCATTTCCACAAACAGGTCATTGGAATTGATGAAAGTCTGGTCAGGCGGCCATTTTACCGGCCAGCCGAAGAAATCGGGGGGTGCGATTATACCGCCATACCTTGTTCCCGCGGCATATTCATCATCCCAGTAGATCGGGTTTCTATCGCCTGCTGCATCGGCGATTTTGCGTATATCAGCACGATTGACCTCATACACCATGGGTTTGCCTTTGCGGCCAATCAGGTTCTTCAATGCGTCTGATATCATGTCATCCTCCTTACGTTATAATTGTGCAAGTGATACCAGACGCTAATTATACCATACGAGAAGCCGGTATAATTGCCGGCACAGCTGTCCCTTTATGGCAACAATCACGTTGTGGTAAAGAGCACCGCTGCTTCTGCTGATTTTGACAATTTGCATAACAGCGTGATACAAACTTTAGGCCGCTGAATTATCAACGCTCATCTCCATATAATAATTACGCTCAGCGGCCACTTAATACACAGGAGGTTATTGAAGGTGAAAACGTCCGGGGATTCCTTGATTACCGAGCAAATGCGGGCACAGATAGGGAAAGAGATCAAATTCGGTCCGCCCTTTGAGGTGGAAAAAGGGGCGATACGAAGCCTGGCCGAAGCAATGAATTTTCCTAACCCGCTTTACCTTGACGAGAAATATGCGTGGAGTAAGGGGCACAGCAGCGTTGTCGCACCGCCCGGATTCGCGTCATATGATCTACCTCTGGGAGCACCTCTGGGTGTGCTGACGTTCCCGTTTGAGATCGTCAGCGGCCTGCATGGGAGTGACGAGTGGGAATATTTCCAGGATATCCATGCCGGGGATGTTCTTACCCCCAGGGGAAAAATCATTGACCTTTTTGAGAGGAAGGGTAAAAGGGGGAGGATGCTTTTTGTTGTGTCCGAAGTCACTTTCACCAACCAGCGCAGCGAGGTGGTTGCTATATACCGGCCAACCGAGATATTCATTGCCGGGCAGACAAAGTAGAGGAGTTAAATACAGATGAAGACGCAGGTATATTTTGAAGAAATAAAAATAGGGGAGGAGATACCTCACCAGGTCGTGGAAACGCTTACCACGCGCAGTATAGTTAAATGGGCCGCGGCGGTAAAGGACTTCTATGAAATCCATTATGACAAGGATTTTGCGCTGGCGATGGGGTTGCGGGATGTGATCGGCCATGGTCCCAATAAATGCGCCCTGCTAAGTCGCCTTCTGCTGGAATGGATGGGTGAAGGGGGAACCCTGCATAAAATTTCCTGCACACACAAGGCCAGCAATTTCCCGGGAGAAAAACTTACCTGCAAGGGCAAGATCAAAGATAAATACAGGAAAAATGGCCGGAATTACGTGGAATGTGAGGTCTGGGTGGAAAACCAGGATGGTATTGTAGCCGCCCCCGGAACGGCTTTAATCTCGCTTCCTGCGAAAAACTCCTAAGTCGGCCTGCCTTTTCAATGCCTCATCGGTATCATCCGTTTTACCCGTGATTTTCTCAAGCTCGACTAAAAGGCTGATAATGTAAGCGCCGTTTGTGCCCAGGGTGTTAAGCGTTTTCCCGGAAATATCCCACCACCGGCCGAAGCTGCCCTCCTGCTTGCCCTGAAGTTGATGGCTTATATAGAATCCGGCATTCGTTTTAGCAAGGTTAATGAATTCGTTACGCCTTTTTCCTGCCTCGTTAAGCAACTCATACAGCTTCAAGTAATTGACCATCACCTCGCCGTTGCACCTTGTATTTGCACCGTTTACCAAGTCTTCCGGCGTTCCCACGCCCATGTATCCGCCCCATCTACCGTCTTTAAGCGAATATGAATCCCTGTGCAATCCGTTCGGGAGAGCCCCCGCAAGAAAAAATCCCCCGATCCTTTCCGCAATATCTAAATATTTTTCGCTGCCGAGCTCTTTTGCGGCCTTTGCGAATATGAGCGCTCCTTCCAAGCTCTTGGTGAGGAACAAGCCTGAAGTATAATTATGAAACGACTGGAATAGGCCGTTGCCTTTCGCCCTGCTGGACCGCCGTAACTTTCTGATTGTCAATGAGCAGGAATTTCATATGCTTGAATTTATTAGATGCAATCTCAGACCAGTCGGCTTTTAATAGTCTTTCATCGCCTGTGCCGAACTCATCGAGAGCACGTGCTGTCAGGCTGATATATATCCCGCTGACATGGGCACATTTTCCGGACGCTATATAATAAGTCCTCGCATACTCAAAAGGAGCTTTTTTAATATTAAAAAACCTCCCGGTTTTCCCGGTCAGTCCGCCGATTACAATACCTTTCTCAGTATATGTATAAGGCTCTTCAGTACAGGGGACTCTTATTTCAAAGGCAGGCCTTGCGTCTTTAAAAACAACTTTTATAACATTGTCTGCTTCACGAAGAACCTTATCGGGTTCCAGTATGATTTTGCCCGTTCTTATAGAGTAAAAAAGCTCTCCGGCCTTTGCCCCGTCATAAATTATCTCTACTTTTTTATCCGCTTGAATCAGCTCCAAACTCATTACATTCCTCCTCCTGTTTACAACGATTTCTTTTTACTATATTATAGCCTCTGATTTACAGGCACATCTGAAAAGGTATTTAATAGATTTAGTTCATTTCACTGAAATAATTGGGGTGGAAGATGGGGTTTGAAAAAATTCATAACAAAGAACTGAGGATAGACAGCGATGCATGGGAGATCTTATTTGACCCGGGAAATGGAAGGATCACTATCGGCTGCCGGGAACTGCCCCTACCCGAGATTTCAAAAGCACTCATCAAGTTAAATTATTCGACCCAGGACGGCAAGAGACGGGTGGCAGATTATACCGGAGGAACAACATCCTGTAGCGAAATACCGCTGGACGATGTTCATGGAAAGGGACGGCAGTTCCAATTCACCAGTACAGGACGTACGGATGGGCTGGAGCTCACTTACATAATCAACCTGTATGACCGGCGCCCGTTTCTACTGCTTCGTTTGATAGCCGCTAACCACAGCCGCAGCAGCCTGCAGCTGCATGATCTTAACCTGATACAGGCGGATGCTGAGAACGGTGGAGGTGTAAATTTTGAAGACAATCATCGACCGCTGGATTTCTTCAAGGTAGGCTGGCATGACTGGGTATATTCCGGCCTGCGGCACGGCAATCAGCGTGATGTGGATTCTCTTCTGATAATGAAACCGTTCATCAACAAGATGCTGTATAACCCGGCAGTACCCATTGCCAGGCGCAAAGGTGAATTCTGGGGTGAGGGCTGGGGGATCCTGACAGATCAAAAAACGGCCATACTGGCCGGTTTTGTCTCAACGGCTGATCAATTTGGTTTGATTCACGTTAAATGCACGGCCGGCGGGAGCGAATTGACTCTTACTGCCCAGGCAGATGGGGTGTTGTTAGAGCCCGGTGAAGAGTTCCGCTCGGAGTGGGGCTATCTCCAGCTTATCGACCTGCCCGGCACCGATCCCGCAGCCGATTATGTTGCAGCGGTGGCCCGGCAGATGAATGCACGCGTACCGGTTATGCCTCCCCCGGCGCAGTGGACACACTGGTATCATTACTTCAATTCTATAACAGCGGATCTATTTATTCAGAATCTCAATATCATTGACAATATCAGAGAGACCATTCCTTTTAAAGTAGTACAGCTTGATGATGGTTACCAGTCTGCCTGGGGCGATTGGACCACCTGCAACGCCAAGTTCCCAAACGGGTTGTCGCATTTATCCAAACACATCACTGAGAGGGGATACACATCCGGATTATGGCTGGCGCCTTTCGTGGTAGACCCGCGTTCCAGGCTGGCTCAACAGCATCCGGACTGGTTGGTCAAGGATAAGAAGGGCAAGCCAATTATCAGCGGTTATTTTTACGATTTTTATGGAAATGCGCTGGACCTGACTCAAGCGGCCGTACAGGATCATATACGTTCACTGCTGGATAAGGTGGCTCACGAGTGGGGCTATGGTTTCGTCAAAACGGATTTTGTATACGCAGGCGGGCTGCCGGGTATAAGGCAAAACCCCAAAATGACAAGGGCGCAGGCTTTCCGCAAGGGCATGGAGGCTGTCCGCGAGGGGATCGGCGAAGAGACCTTTTTACTGGGCTGCGGCTGCCCGTTTGGGCCGGCGGTCGGGATTGTTGATGCCATACGCGTTGGCCCCGATACCGCACCAAACTGGACACCCTACCTATGGAGCGTCAAATGGGCAACGCCTATCATTAAGAATGAGAAATCTATCGGCTCACTGCGCAATAATGTTCGCCATACGCTCAATTTGAGCACACTGCACCGCCGCTGGTGGTGGAATGATCCGGATTGTGTCATGGTGCGCGATTACGATACGACGCTTACCGGCGACGAGGTCATGAGCAACCTCAGCCTGGTAGGGTTAAGCGGTGGATTGATGATTAACAGCGATGACCTCACCCGTTTATCAGTAGAGCGACAGAAATGGGTCAGCCTGCTCACGCCGCTTCTGAGCCAGGGCGGACGTCCACTTGATTTGCTGGAACGTGAGATGGCCGAGTTATATGTCCTACCGGTCAACAAGGATTGGGGGAATTGGCATGGTGTGGCGGTATTCAACTGGGGAGACCGCACTGCAAATCGAAGGCTCAATCTGGTACGCCTGGGATATAAACCCGGGGGAAAACTGCATATCTTCGATTTTTGGCATCAGAAACATTGGATCGCATCCGAAGGCGAGATAGACCTCGCAAAGATACCACCGCACGGTTGCCGTTTGCTGCGCATCTGCCGTGTTGAAAATCAACCCGCTCTGGTGGGCGATACCCTGCACATTACCGGGGGCAGCGAACTGGAGACCTGGAAGGTGGAGGGTAAAACGTTGCAGATAAGGACGATAGACCTCGGGCGCAGGGCTGAGGGGGCGCTCTGGCTATGGCTGCCGGGCAAACTTCTATCAGCGACCTTTGACTCGACGCCGTTGACCTTTTCTAAGGAAAACGATGATATCTACAGGCTGGACCTGAAATTCCAGGGCAGGGCAGAGATCAAAATTCCGTGGGAATAGGAGGAACTGTCCGGTGAAAAAATCAAAATACCCGTGGTTCGTATTCGGCACATTCTTTGCTTTTATGCTCTTTCAACAGGCCGAGAGGCTGGTGATAGGCCCGCTAACAACACCCATCATGGAAGAATTCAAAATAAACCAGGCGCAGATGGGACTGGTCTTCTCTGGTGCGTTGATAGTGGCAGCCGTGCTGTACCCCGTGTGGGGCTACCTTTACGACCGCTTCGCCCGCACCAAGCTGCTGGCGCTGGCCGCCCTTATCTGGGGTGCCACCACCTGGCTGAGTGCCGCAGTGCGTACATTTCCGGCTTTTGTAGTGACACGTTCATCCACCGGCGTTGCCGACTCCAGCTACCCGGGGCTCTACAACATAACCAATGATTACTTTGAACCCCGGGAACGCGGCAAGATCATGGGCCTGCTACAGATTGCGCAGCCGCTGGGCTACCTCATCGGCATGGTGCTGGCGCTCATATTGGGCGGGATCATAGGCTGGCGCGGCGTGTTCTACGTCACCGGCGCCATGGGATTCGTGCTGGCCGTCGTCATCTTCTTCGGTGTGAAGGAGCCGCAGCGCGGCAGCACCGAGCCTGAATTGCAGGGCATCGAGCAGAAAGGGGATTACCGCTTCAACTGGAATACCGCGCTGGGACTCTTCAAGAAAAAATCGCTGATATTCCTTTTCCTCAACTGCTTCACCGGCGTCTTCCCCTGGCAGGTGCTGACCTTCTGGTTCTTCCGCTATCTTGAGACCGGGCGTGGCTATGACTCCACCACGGTGCTCATCACCATGGTCGTGGCCGTGCTGATGCTGGCCGCCGGCTATCCCATCGGCGGTATACTGGGGGACTATTTCTTCAAGCGCAACCAGCGGGGGCGCCTGCTGGTGAGCGCGGCCGGCATCCTCATCGCACTGGTGCTGCTAGTATTCGCCACCATGGTGCCCAATAACGAGATGTTCCTTTACGGCTTCCTGCTGGCCTTCACCTGTATCTTTATGCCCTTTGCTTCGCCCAATGTGGTAACCACGATTTACGATATGACGCTGCCCGAGGTGCGCAGCACTGCCAACGCGCTGCAGAACTTCTTCGAGCAGGTCGGCTCATCAGTTGCCCCGCTGATAGCCGGCATTATAGCCGACAGCTCATCCCTGCAGAACGCCATACTGATCATCTGCGTATCCGCCTGGACTGCCTGCTTCATCTTTATCTGCATCGCGGCTTACCTAGTGCCCAAGGACCTGCAGGATTTGCGCAATCAGCTCCAGCAGAGGGCCGAAATAGAGAAAGCCAGGGCATAATGCTGACAGGTGATTACCTCTAAGTAAGATTCGAACCAAACCCAAGGGGGAAGGCATGAAAAGTGATATCAACTTTGCGGCTGCGTTATCCGCCTTCGGTAATCCTGGCGACCGGTTTATGTCCGGTTATAAGGAGAACCTGTCAATCTCTGAGATGTTCGCATTAGCTGCTAAAGCCGGTATATCCGGTCTTGAGTTTGTTTATGAAAGGGACATCAGGCCAGATAATGTGAATGAGATAAAAGAATGCATGGAAAAATACAATATAAAATGTTTTGACGTTCTGCCAAATCTTTTCAGCAGGAAGGAATATGTCAAAGGCTCGATAACATCCAGGGAGCCGGGCGTGCGGGAAAAAGCAAAAAGGGAAATCCGTGAAGTTATCGATATCACGAAAAAAATCGGCGGCAACATGGTTAATATCTGGGCAGGCCAGGATGGGTATGATTATCCATTTGAGGTGGATTATCTCAAAGCATGGGAAACAATGATAACAGTATTGCAGGAAATGGCTGACTATGATCCGTCAGTAAGATTAGGGTTGGAATACAAGTTCAAAGAGCCCCGCGTCCATTGCTTTGTCTCCACGGTGGCAAAGTCCCTGCTGCTGGCCGAGGCAACCCGGCGGCCCAATATCGGCGTGATCCTGGATACCGGCCACGCCATACTTGCCTACGAAAATGCCGCTGAGTCATTTGCCTTCACAAAGATATTTGGTAATCGTCTGTTCAGCGTCCACATCAATGATACACGGCCCGATTGGGACTGGGATTTGAATGTCGGAGCCGTTCACTTCCTTGACACTCTGGAGTGGCTTTATTGGGTGGATAAGATCGGTTACCATGACTTCTATACGTTAGATATTTGGCCGGCCCGTATGGATACGGTGGAGGCTATAAAGGAATGTATCGAATGGATAAAAGCAATGCGGAAGTCCTTAATTCGTATTGGTGATAGGACGATCGAAGAACTGATTGCTGAGGGCAACCCGGTTAAAACCATGCGGATTATACGGGAAGCGATATTCGGTTAAATACGCTGCAGGATATCCGGATTAAATGGGTGAACGAATGAAGAAACCTCTTAAGTGTGTCGCAATTGATCTGGGCGCATCAGGAGGTAAGGTTATCCGTGGCAGCTTTGATGGCACAAGAATTACCCTGAAAGAGTTCTACAGGTTTTCGAATAATCCAATCCAGCTTAAAAAACACATTTACTGGGACGCATTACGCCTGTTTGAAGAAGTAAAGAAGGGAGTGGGGGCCGTTGGGAAAGAGCCTGGTGATACGATAGATTCCATTGGGATCGATACCTGGGGCAATGATTGCTGTCTTCTGGATAAAGATGGCAACTTGCTGGAAAACCCGCATTCCTACCGCGACCCGCGCACCGACGGTATAATGGAAAAGGCTTTTGAGAAGATGTCCCGCGAGGAGATCTACAACCGGACGGGCGTCCAGTTCATGCAGCATAACACGCTGTTCCAGCTATATTCAATGGTACTTGATAAGTCCGCGCTGCTGGCAGCCGCTGATACCTACCTGATGATACCGGACCTGTTCAACTACTGGTTAGCGGGTGAAAAATGCTGTGAATTTACCAACGCCACCACCACTCAGTTCTTCGACCCGTATCAAAATACCTGGTGCGAACCCATTTTAGAGGCTTTCAGCATCCCTGGTAATATTATGCCGCCGGTAATCAAACCCGGTACGAAGCTTGGGAACCTGGAAAAATGGTTATGTAACGATTTGAACATTCAGGCCGTACCGGTGATCGCTGTGGGTACGCATGATACGGCCTCTGCAGCCAGTGTGGTGCCTGCGCAGAATGGAGACTACGCTTTTTTAAGCTCGGGGACATGGTCATTGCTGGGGGCTGAAGTAAGTACCCCGGTCGTAAATAAAGCCGGACTGTCTCACAACTTCAGCTGCTATGGAGGCGTATGCGATACTTTTCTTGTCTGGAAAAATATCCAGGCCCTCTGGCTGTTGCAGGAATGTATGAGGGTCTGGACTAAAGAGGGGTTAGAGTACTCGTATGAAGATCTTGTTTCAATGGCCGGACAAGCTGAACCGTTCGGAGCCATTATCGATGTGGATGACCATATATTTATACAACCTGGTGATTTCCCGGCTCGGATTAATGAATTCTGCAAACGTACAGCGCAAAAACCACCCTGTGGGCAGGGAGCAATTGTGCGCTGTATTTTTGAATCCCTTGCCTTAAAATACCGGTATACCTTCGAGAGATTGCAGGATGTGCTGGGGAAAAAATTGAGTAAAATATATGTCATCGGGGGAGGTTCGCGTAATGAGCTGCTGAACCAGTTCACGGCACAAGCCATCGGTGTACCGGTGGTTGCGGGACTGGCAGAAGCAACATCGGTCGGGAATATCATGATGCAATTGTTAACCCTCGGAGAGGTCGGATCGCTGGATCAATCGCGTGAAATAGTCCGTACGTCATTTGAATTAACAACCTATGAAGCAGATGTTACGCAGAACTGGGATAACGCATACCAGCGCTTTTTAGACCTCATAACCAGAAGCAGTACATACAATCAATAAATTGTGAATAATTTAAATATTATAATGGGACTTCGATCGCCGGCGGTGTTCACATGGAAATGCCTGCCCGCGGTGCGGAGGAAGAAGTAAGAGAAAGTGTGCCTGTCTTTAGATGTAACCGCGAGGAGGATTATTAATGAACGCAGAAAGTAATTATGTGTGGTGGAAACATGGCGTTTTATATGAAATCTGGCCCCGGAGTTTCTACGATACGACGGGAAACGGCTCAGGCGATTTAAAGGGGATAACAGCGAAGCTGGACTACCTTTCTGACCTGGGAATTGACGGCGTGTGGCTGGGCCCCATCAATGCTTCGCCCATGGTAGATTCGGGATATGACGTGAGCAACTACCGGAGTATCGACCCCCTGTATGGCACAATGGCAGATTTCGAGTTACTCCTCGGCGAGGCGCATAAGCGCGGGATCCACATCATCATGGACCTTGTCTTTAACCATACGTCGGACCAGCATGCCTGGTTCATTGAATCCCGCTCATCACGGGATAACCCGAAAAGAAACTGGTATATCTGGCATGACGCTAAACACGGCAGACGCCCGACCAACTGGAAGGCCCTTGTGGGCGGCAGTGTCTGGGAGTGGGATAAAAAAACAAAGCAGCATTACCTTCATTCTTTTCTTAAAACGCAGCCGGATCTTAACTGGAGGAACCGCGAGGTCAGGGATGCTGTTTACGATACCATGAGATTCTGGCTGGATAAGGGTGTGGACGGTTTCCGTTGTGACATCCTCAACTATTATCTCAAAGATGAAGCATTGCGGGATAATCCTTTAAGCCTGTCAGCGGGCATTTATGCCGGCTTCCAGAAGCATCTGTATACCAGGGATCAGCCCGGCATGGAGGAGATTTTAGAGGAGATGCGCTCCGTGCTGGACCGATATGAGAACAGGATGATGGTAGGTGAAGTATTTGTCGCCCAGGAAGGTCCGGCCATGGCGGCAAAATGTCTGGGAAACGGAGAGGACCTGTGTCATCTTGCTTTCGAATTTTCGCTCTTATTTACCAAATGGGACGCATCGAAATTCTCCGAAGTGATTAAACAGTGGTATTCAGTGATTCCTGAAAGGGGATGGCCGTGCAACGTGCTTTCGAATCACGACCAGCCGAGGTCTATCACAAGATATGCAGCCGGCAGGGACAGCAATAAGCGGGCTAAGGTAATAGCGGCTTTCCTGCTGACTATATGGGGGACGCCGTTCCTCTACTATGGGGAAGAGATCGGCTTGAAAAACAGCAGGATCACCAGGGGCGACGTCATGGATACCATCGGGAAAATGTACTGGCCTATTGTCAAGGGCCGTGACGGCGAGAGGAACCCGATGCAGTGGAATGACGGACCCTATGCGGGGTTCTCCCCGATAAAACCCTGGCTGCCGCTGAACAGCGACTATACCGAAGTGAACGTCGAGGCACAGATGAAAGACCCCTCGTCAGTTTTGAATTTCTATAGACAGTTGATCTCACTGAGACGTGCCAGGGCGCCACTGCTGCGCGGCGGCTTCGAGCTGCTTTCATCTGATAAAGATTTAGTAGCATACCGCAGAACATATCAAAACCAGTTAGTTTATGTTATCCTGAATTTTGCCAGTGGACAGAGGAGTCACGTTAACGACTCAAATAAAAGATGGAATGTACTGCTGAGCACACATCGCAGCAGCAATAGTATCGTTGATAAGGGCAATTTCGTGGTTTATCCTTATGAAGCTTTGATCCTGGAAGAGGCGGAATCATAGGAAGGAGCACGAATAGCTAACTACAAAGCTTTAATATATCTATCTAAAAGGAATGGTACAATTATCCAGGGTAGTAACCAGGAGAAAGTAAATCTATGGATAAAGTAACATTGATGGAGGCCCGTCAGCTTGTTGCCCGGGTAGGGAAGCTTATGCTTGAGCGTAACCTTACCGACCTGGCCGGCGGGAACATAAGTATGCGCATCGAAGACAAAGTTGTGATGTCCCCCAGCTATGCCGGCACGCGTAAATTCTGGCAATTAAAGCCTGAAGAGGTGTTGGTCCTGGACCTTCAAGGTAAACTGCTGGAAGGCAACGGCAATATCTCTCGCGAAGCTCCTACACACTTGAAGCTGCTCAACGCTTTTTATCCTGGAGGGCAGGCCGTCATTCACTCCCACGCCAGAAATATCATGGTTTTTTGTGCTACTAAGCAGCCCATTCCGCCCGTACTGGAATATACATACAAATTTGGTGAAATCAACTTGGTCGAATATGCTCGCGGCGGGGTACAGAACCAGCAATTGGCCGAGAATGTTTTTAAAGGATTGTGCGGGCAGGAAGAACGGATCGCCCGGCATGCCGCAGCCGTCGTAGTGCCCTGGCACGGACTCTTCGCGATAGGAAAAGATCTTTATACGACACTGGATGCGGTGGAACGGATCGAGATTAATGCGCGTTGCATCCTTTTTGGAAAAATTTTACTGAACGGTGATGACCGGCTGGACCGCTGCCGTAACGATCTGGCTGAGCAGCTCAAATCTTCAGACGGGAATGGGGAGTAATCCGTTATCTGACATGATCGTAACCGTAACACTCAATCCAGCCATCGACCACACGTTATTCATAAAAGATTTTAAATGGGGCCAAACGATCCGCGCCTCGCAGACAGTGATAGGGATGGGTGGCAAAGCTACGGATGCATCGTGGATTCTGGGCGAGCTTGGTTATCCCAACCTGGCTCTGGGCTTTGCCGCAGGGAATACTGGCGAGCAGATGGAAAAGATGCTGCAGATGCGTGGTTGCCAAACGGATTTTGTGCGGGTTGGGGGAGAAACGCGCACCAACATCGTAGTGATCAGCGAAGAAGGGAAAGGCCAGAGCACACTGGTCAGCGATGGTCTCGAGATTGAAGAAAGCCATATCCAGGAGTTAAATAAAAAAATTGTAACTGCTTTAAAAAAAGCTAGCTGCGTCCTTATCGGTGGCAGCGTGCCGCGCGGGATAGACGTGTCAATTTACACACACATGATCAAACAGGCGCGTGCAGCCGGGCTGCCGGTGGTCTTTGACGCCAGTGGCCCTGGTTTGAAAGCCGGGCTGGAAGGACAACCGACCATTGCCAAACCGAATATTGATGAGATATCCGAACTGACCGGTCGAAAGATCACCTCGACCAAATCCGCCTACCATGCCGGGAAAATGCTGCAGGAAAAATACAGCACTGCACTCGTCATCACCCTGGGCCAGGCAGGTGCGCTGGCGGTACTGCCCGACCGTGCTTACCGCATCCCGGTGCTTAAAATCCCCGTCGTCAGCACAGCCGGTGCGGGCGATGGTGTCCTTGCTGGCCTGTCGGCTGCACTTTCTTGCGGCAAACCCATTGAAGATGGCTTGCGTCTGGGTTTTGCCGCCGCCGCCGCCGTATGCCTTACGCCTGCCACGGCGGATTGCCGTCGCGCTGACGTTGAAAGGCTCCTGCCCCAGGTAGAGCTGATCCCTTATTCCGACTGAGAAGATCAATTACATTCGAGGCATGAAATGAAAGTCGAAGAAATAAGATCAATAAAATGGAGCGATTATTCAGAAGGCTATTTAATCGGCCATCCAATCATATCGCCAATTATTGCTGACCCGACATTTACCTTTCCGGAGAATTCACCTGATAAGCGGTGGCACCTGTTTGCCCACTCGGTGTGGGGCATACATCATTATATTTCCGGAGATGGGGTCAGATGGGAAGACCGGGGAGTGGTCATTGCCAATGCAATGAGGCCGTATCTCTATTTTGAAGATGGGATGTATTATCTGCTTTACGAGAAGTACAGGCCCCTGTCGCTCGTGCTGTCATGGATGAAAAGCAGAAAATGGCACTCGGAGATAGCGATGATGCAGTCCGCCGATTTGAGGAAATGGACGAACCCGACAACGCTGATAAAGCCCGAACTGGACTGGCATGCTGGCGATGGACACAAATCCGTAAGCAACCCCTGTCTGATTAAACACGGGAATGACTATTGTCTATACTACAGCGCCTCGCTCGTTTACATTGATGACTGTGGATTCAATGAACCGGACTCCATAGGTCTGGCCAAGTCCACGTCCATTACAGGGCCATATGAATTGCTGAAAGAACCCATAATCGAGGTAAACAAAAAAGATCCGTGGTGCAACCTGAGCTGCGGATCCATTAAGGTCCTCGGGTGCGAAGACGGCTTCGTGGCATTCGAAAACGGAATATACTGGGACGAACAGAAAAAGCAGAGCGGTTCCGCAATTATCATACTGAAATCAGGAGACGGCACCAAATGGGAGAGGCTTGTAAAGGAACCTATACTGAAGCCATCAAGCGGATGGCGCAGGAGTCACATATATGCCTGCGACGTCAGATATCACGAAAGGCAAAAAACATGGTACCTGTATTATAACGCGAGGGACGACTGGTATATGACCAGAGGCAAGGAAAGGATAGGTTTACTGATTGGGAAAAAGGAAATGTACTGCTCCCCATAAAAACAACCGGCAGCATCACATCTATAGGCTCTATTACCAGCGCTTTCACCTTGACGTTTACGATAGCCAATACTAAAATCAAACTGCGTTTCGAGAAAATATATCGGGAACGGGCAATTGTGACGTTCTTGAGATATTCCTGCTGCTGTATATAGAGGTTTAAGCTATCATGTTATGTATGCCCAATGACAGAACCAATCCGCTAAAGCCAATCAAATGGTATAAGAACCTGGCCACAAGAAAGGGGCGGCTTGAAGCCAAAGCATTTCTCGTAGAAGGGACACGGGCCATCAGACAGATAATTAGTAATAATCCAGATGAATTGATAGAAATTGTATCCACGAAGAAACTGGCTCCCTTTTACCATAATTACGCTAAGCGCTATGTTACTGATAGCCAGTTATGCTCGATCAGCTCCACAAAGACACCTCAGGAAACCATTGCTGTCGTTCGTCTACCCCTGGATATGTACTCCGACCACCTGCCGGACAAAATCGGTACTAAAATCCTGCTGCTTGAAGATGTTCAAGACCCGGGAAATGTGGGCACTCTCATACGCACTGCCGCAGCCTTTGATTTTTCCGGAGTTATCCTGACAGAAAAATGCGCCGACCCCCTATCTCCAAAATGTGTTCAATCAACTGCTGGCACGGTGTTATCTTTATGGATCAGAAGAACTTCCCGTTATCTGGAGCTTGCAGAGGCGCTGAAACGTAGCGGATATCTCCTTGTAGCCGCGGACCTCGGTGGTGTAGAAGACCCATCGGTTCTTCAACACCAGGATAAGCTACTGCTCGCGCTGGGGAACGAGGCAGCCGGCCTTTCGAGATCAGTACTGAAAGCGTCCAATTGCAGGTTAAGAATCCCCATAATCCAGGGAAAAGCGGAATCGCTGAATGTCGCGGCTTGCGGTGCAATCTGCATGTATCTAAGCTGTCATAAATGCTAAGCCCGATCATCGTGAAGAACCCCCAGTTCCGATATAACTTATTTATAGAAGGATATGGTTGCAGGAGATTTGTTCTCAACTTTACAGGATAATGGAAATCCGTCAATCAAACGATGTTGTAAATGGATACTTAATGACGCTTGTGAATTCGGACGAATAGAAAGGTTGTTCGAATTGGTTTTATCTTCAGAGGTTTGTTTGTTGGAGCTGAGGGGCCTCAAGGTGGAAGTAAAAATTTACGGGGATAACTGGGGTGTCCCGCATATTTATGCTGAGAATGAGGATGACCTCTTCTTTGCGCGGGGGGTGCAGGCTTGGTAGGCGGTGGATTTGGGTCTTCCGGCTTGACTTGATTTGCAGAATACTCGATCGTATAATCATCTTTAACATCAGTTGAATGTGTATGAACATCGACATGCCCATTTTTAAGAGAGGTTTTATGCAAAATATCCATTCATCCGTATCCCCTTACCGCTGGGTCGTATTGGGAGTTTTCATGCTGAACATCGCCATGTCCCAGATCATGTGGATGACCTTCGCTCCTATTGCCAGGGATGCGGCTGCCATCTATACCGGCGGAAATATCGACGCCATTGATTTGCTGGCCATACTGGCCATGCTCGCTTGGATCCCCTTCTGCCTCCCCGCCGCCTGGTGCATCGACAACATCGGACTGAAGAAGGGGGCGGGGATCGGCGTCGTCCTGGTGGGCCTGTGCGGATTTCTCCGTATCTTCGCACCGAGTTACGGCTGGCTCCTCGCCTGCATGATCGGATGTGCCATCGCGCAGCCGTTCGTGCTCAATGCCTTTACCAAACTGGCATCGAACTGGTTTCCGAAAAATGAAGAGGCCCTGGCGTCGGGATTGTTGACTATGTCCATGTTCATCGGCTTCACGATCGTCATGTTCGCCACCGATTTTATCCTCGCGCATTACCGGAACATCGGCGCGATCAGGCAGGGGATCGATACCATCCTGTATCTGTACGGCATCCCCGCCCTGATCGGCATGATCCTGTATCTCGTATTGGTGAAGGATAAGCCCAAGCTGCCACCCAATCCCATCGCAGCCGAGAAAAAGGTCACCATGACCGTCGGGTTGAAAGCACTTTTCAGAAACCGCGACTTTCTCTTCCTCTTGGGACTCTTTTTAATAGGCGTAGGCGCGTTTAATGCCATCCTGACCAAGATCGATTACATATTCAAGAACCGGCCGCTGGACATCGACTCGGCCCTCGCCGCGGGCATAGTCGGCGGGCTGATCGTGATCGGCGGCATGTGCGGGGCGGTAATCCTGTCTGCACTGTCCGACAAGTACCACAAAAGGAGGATCTTCCTGATCATGGCGGCCGGTATGGCGGTGCCGCTTTCCCTTTTCCTGCAGTATCTCTCCTCGATTGTGCTTTTAGGCTTGTGCGGTTTTGTCTTCGGTTTCTTCCTCATCTCGGCCATGCCGGTCGGGCTGACCTATGCGGTCGAAAAGACCCATCCGGTGCCGGAGGCTACTTCCAACGGGATTTTGATGCTGAGCGGCCAGATAAGCGGTCTGCCCATCGTTTTCCTCTTCAACATGACCGCGATTACCATACTCTTTGGGGTCGCCTTCATCCTGGCGCTGCTGCTTCACGATATCAAAGCCCCCTCTGCACACTCCTGACCCCTGAAGAGCCAATATTTCCCCCTTGTCACCACATCACCCAGGTTGTCCGGGCGCCTGCTTAGCCCGGAGCCAGACCTAACCGTGCTATCCGCCCCAAGGATGATGATTAATATATATAACTAATGTTGTTAAAACGATTGATGTGGGGTCAAAATGAGTGAGTTCAGTTTTTGATTGTATATATCGTTATTGGCTTGGTAAATATATCCTTGGACTGAACCCCTTGAACCGGACACTTTGAATTATGTATATCAGGGTCACAAATCGACGTCAGCAAAACGGTCATCTGTTTGGCGCTGAAGCAATATTGGCTCTTATGTAAATCTTTCCGTGTACCGCATACTTTGTCGCATAGCCAACGCAGCTGACCGTGATGTCGTTTCCGTTACTCTTGGCTGGTGCTTTAACTACGACATCGTCATACTTATGACCGCAATTTGGGCACTTCGTAGCATCAGGAGGCACCACACAGCCACATTCAGAGCACTTTAGATCTATCATTTTATCCTCCTATTGAAAATCATGACTTCCCAGCAATGAAATAAGCTGACTTACGAGCATTCTTGGCACGATGGCGTGCAAATAGGCGAGACCATTTAGGAGAAAGATACTTGTACGGAGCACCAGATGGATTTGAGAGGATTACCGGATAAAGTCCAGATTCAAAATAATGAAGATGTGGAGCTGATGGGATTCGAACCCACTACCTTTTGACTGCCAGGCAGAGATCGCATAAGAAAAATAGTAATTCCTAATACAAAATGATAATTTTTGATTTTTCCAATTATGCCGTTTTACGATCAAACATTTTTGTGATTATGGGCGGTTATAAATAATTCGTTAGCAAAATGTTAGCAAATCCTTATCATGCGATAGCAAGCAAAAAGAATAAAAATATCGACCTTCGGGTTAGATATTAGATTTATGCCTGTTTTAAGGCATTTTAACAGGGGTAGAGGCCTTTTAAATACCTCTATTTCCCCAGAAAGTGAGTAATTACCTGTCTCTAAAACCATCAAAAATCAAAGGGGGCGTTACACACATTTGATGCAAAAGCGGCTTTTACTGCCTTGAAATAAAACCTTTGCCTGGTCGGGTGGTGTCTATGTATTCATTGACCCCGTAATGTTTTTTCTCACTCGTGCTTCAGGCCTATATAGCGCTAAAAAAGCATGGCCTGGAGTGTCACACCGGGCGGTTATTTCCTGAAAAAGTGTAAAATAACGGGCATGAAGGGCAGTAAAGACGTGGTTACGCAGGTACTGGTTCTTTCTATGCAGCCACATAGGTACAGACGAGAGTTCTCGGAGTGGACCTTGATTGCGAGTTGAAACGGGAAATCCTGGATGAGAAGTCAGCCAGGATAAAAATCACTATAATAGAACGCGAAAACCAGTGAGAAAATTCATTCTTCCGGTCCACGCTATAGTCGCCGTATTTATTGCCCTTTCCATTACCCTGCCCGTACCTGCTGCAGGTGTTATGCATAATGGAAATGCCGGGCACGGGTACACGATCTATACTGTTCATCAGCCTGTTGTGCAGCAAATGGTGGACATGGTAAATGCCAGCCCTTCGTTCCATGCCGAATTGGAGGCTGCTTTGCTGGAGCAGGCACCATCTTCCTACTGGTATGGCAAAACTTTAGATGATATGTATGCTTTCTTAGATGAGTGGGTGGTGTTTTTGCCGCACATAGATGATGCCAGGCAATATATGGACCATTTCTATGAATTTGCTGGCGCAGGCAAGGGCAGGGAACTGGCATCCAAAAACCCGCTTAGAAGCTGGCTATATGATTTTATGATGGCCGTCGGCGAGTTCATGGATAGCCCTGCATCGGCCTCGGCCGTTCCCTGGTGGACCGGTGATGCGCGCATAAACATGGCCGACTATATAGTACCGCCATGCGGCTATCAGAGTTTCAACGAGTTTTTCACACGCAGGATCAAGCCGGGCGTAAGACCGGTAGATTCACCGGGCGATCCCGCCATTTTTACCTCGCCGGCTGATAGTTCCCTTATGAAGATTGCCGACCGTTTGACATCGGTAACCACAATTGGTGTGAAAGGCGAGAACCTGAATATCCGGGAACTGCTGGGAAATGACCCGCTGGCAGACGACTTCATCAACGGCAAGGGTATCCTGTGCATGCTCAATACCACCGATTATCACTGGTATCATGCCCCGGTACCGGGCAGGATTGTGTCGCAGCATCAGCTTGCGGGGCTTTACTACGGGATGGACGGCGGATGGGTGGAATACTTCTTCCAGCACCGGCGCGGTTACTTCATCTTTGATACTGAAAAGTTCGGGCGCGTGGCCATGGTGTGCGTGGGGATGTTTACCATCAGCTCTGTAAACTTCGTCACCAATGAAGGCGACCTGGTTAACAAGGGAGATATCCTGGGAAATTTCGCTTATGGCGGTTCAGCGGTTATCCTGCTTTTTCAGCCTGGGAGGGTGTCCTTTTCCGTCCCTTTGGAGGGTATGCCTATTCACGTCAATATGGGGCAGAGGATAGCAACGGCCGTGCAGCCGGTGCGTGCCGCTGCGGTCAACACCACCCTGGGCCCCGTTGCCTTCGATACTGACGCTGGCAGCATCCAGGACCTGAAGGCCGTCAACCCTGCGGATGTGAGTTGTACCCTGGCAGCTTATACATTTCCTTACGGTTTATTCTCATACAACATAATCAATCTCAGGCCCGGCCAGGCGGTATCTGTAACCATCAGCTTTCCCAATGATATGCCGCTTAATACCAAATACTTTAAATGTAATAACGGGATATTAACCGATTGCTCAAGCTTTACAAACCGGCGGGACGGGCATACATTAGTACTCAATATCATCGACGGCGGCCCTGGAGATTCAGACGGCGTGGCTAACGGGACTATCATTGATCCGGGCGGACCCGCAATTTTTAACTCGGGTATAAGCACAAGGCCGCCTTTTTCCTCTGCCTCTGTCGCGGCTCCGCCTCCGCAAGCCCCGGTAGCCCTGTCTAATATTTACGTTCAGAGCGCCTCTCTGTCTGCATCAAAAGTAACACCCGGGACGCCTGTAACGGTAACTGCCAACGTTGCCAACAGGGGGACTGTCAACGGTTCAACCAGGATAAAGCTATCTGTCAATGGCGAGGAGGATTCCAGCCAGGGCGTCACGGTTGAAAGCGGCGACA
>Ga0315289_10001501_pt1 | contig 36329 bp, 29 predicted proteins | sample YL17G11_40_MG_FD_203452 | JGI IMG/M metagenome (GOLD analysis project Ga0315289, IMG submission 203452) | Sediment microbial communities from Yellowstone Lake, YNP, Wyoming, USA - YL17G11_40 | ecosystem: Environmental > Aquatic > Freshwater > Lake > Sediment | place: USA: Wyoming | collected...
GGAACGAGGTGGGCATCCGCACGGTGACGGCGGACGACGTGTTCACGGTGTACGCGGCGGGGTATGATGGGGATGGCAACTACATGGCTGACGTATCTGTCGCCTGGACGGGCAGTGGGGTAGTGGCAGGGCGGCTGGCACCGACGAGTGGGATCAGTACGACGTTCACGGCCGGTCCGGCGGGCACGGGCACGATCCAGGCGGATGCGGGCAGTGGCATCACGGATACGACGGGGACGATCACAGTCAATCCGGGTGCGCTGCACCACATCGTGATTCGGGATGCGGCGGGTGGTGGTGGGAGCGCAGTGGACACCCACGCGATGACGACGGATGAGGTGTTCACGGTCTACGCGGCAGGATATGACATAGACGGTAACTTTATTGTTGATCAGGTGGTGGGGTGGGCCACGACGGGCACGCTGGACTATCAGACGGGAACTGGTTCTAGTTTCACCTTCGCTCCGGCGACGGCGAACACCAGCGGAACGATCGCGGCGGATGCGGGCGGTGGCATCACTGATACGACAGGGATGATCATAGTCAATCTGGGTACACTCCGTCACGTCGTGATTCGGGATGCCGCTGGCGGCAGTGGGAACGAAGTGGGCGCCCACACGCTGACAATACACGAGACCCTGGCGGTCTGGGCGGCGGGATACGATGTGGGTGGCAACTACATCAGCGACGTGCCTGTCACGTGGACGGGCAGCGGAGCGGTGACGGGGCGCCTGGCGCCGACGAGCGGGATCAGCACGACGTTCACGGCCGGTCCGGCAGGTACAGGTACGATCCAGGCGAGCGCTGGCGGCGGCATCACCGACACGACGGGGACGATCACCGTGAATCTGGGGCCTTTGGACCACATCGTGATTCGGGATGCGGCGGGGGGTAAAGGGAACGAGGTGATCACGCAGACAGTAGGCCTTGGCACAGTCTTCTCTGTCTGGGCGGCAGGTTACGACGTGGAGAACAACTACATCAGTGACATCTCCGTTACCTGGACGGGCAGCGGAGTGGTGGCGGGGCGATTGGCGCCGACGAGTGGGATCAGCACCACCTATACGGCAGAAGAACCAGGCGTCGGTACCATCGAAGCGGACGATGGCGACAGCCATACCGATACGGCTGGTGTCATGGTCGTCCTGCACAAGATATATCTACCGTTCGTGTGCCGTCTGCTGTAGGTTTCGAATCATCTGGTGAAGGTTACCCGGTTAGGGAATGAACACAGAAAGCCGCCCACGGGCGGCTTTCTGTTTCAACAAGTGCTTCACGCCTGGTATTACCGAAGCAATCTTGGGCTATGCTCTCCTGTAGCTTTCTCTGGGTTGTGCTTTCTCATAGGTTGCCACCAGCCGTCGTGCTCCGGCCTCCCAGCTATGATGGGCCTCCACGTACTGCCACCCGGCAACCGACAGGTGCCTGGCCAGCGCAGGGTCTATAACAACCCGCAAGATGGCTGTTGCCAGTTCTTCGGCGCCCTCCGCGATCAGGACATCCTGGCCCTCTTCTACTGCCAGCGCCGCGCAGCCGGAGGGCATGCTGACGACCGGCGTGCCCATGGCCATGGCCTCCAGGACCTTGTTCTGCACTCCTACCGCGTACAGGGCCGGGCACACTGCCACCGTGGCCTGGGCCAGGTAGGGCCGCAGGTCGTCCACGGTGCCGGTGACCTGGATGCGCCCATCCGTCGCCAATTGCTGTACCGTTTCGGGCGGGTCCTTGCCCACAATCTGGAATCGTACCTCGGGGTTTTGTGCCCAGATGTGCGGCAGCACCTCCTGCGCAAAGTATAGCACGGCGGCGACGTTGGCGTGGTAACTCATCTTGCCGGTGAAGATCACTATCGGAGGAGAAACCCGGTTTTTCCCAAAAAACCGGGTTTCTGGGGGCCGAAAGTACTCCATGTCCACGCCATTCGTCACTACGGTGACGGGTGCAGTGTGTGTCTGGGGAGACAAATAGCGGTGTGCCAGCCCTTCGAGTGCCTCCTTGTCCCGCTGGGAGGTGACCACCACCTGGTCGTACTGCGCCAGGAGCCGGGCCTCGTAGCGGCGGGTGCGGGCCAGGTCAACCGCCGCCATCAGGCGGGAACGCCATTGTGCCCCGCTCCGCGCTGCCTGTTCGAATAGCAGGGAGATGCAGTCCACCGAGTCGTATACCGCGCTGACCGGCGTGGCGTTCCGAGCCTGGACGCGATGCTGGCTGCATTTCGACCTGGCACGCCTGCTGGGAAGTGCCAGCGCAGCCATCGTGACCGCCGTGATCGGTCAGGGCGGCTGGCAACTGCTGGGGCTGGTTCTTTACTGACCTGTGAGGTCGTCACCCGGTTGGCCGGTCCGTCGCCACTACGGGGTCTCCGATGGTCCCGCTTCCACCGGTGCTGGCGTCGCCCGCAGGTCTACTATGGGCATGCTCTCTCCGCCGCTGATGATCCACTTGCTGTTCTCTCGCAGCTCCTGAGCGATGAGCACCTGGATGTATTGCTCCGCCAGCATTCCCTTGCCTTCCAGTTCGTCCAGTATGGCGTGCATGGCCTCCAGTTTGGCCTGGGAGGTCAGGGTGATGCGCTGCGCCTCGGCCTCGGCGAGCCTGGCGATGTTGTAGGCTTCACCGTCGGCCTGCTTCTGCGCCGCGTAGAATTCGCTATCGGCTAACGTGCGGCGTTGGGCTGCCTCAGCTTCGGCCTGCTCCTGTTGCTGCAGGGCTACCATGCGGTCCTTGATTGCCGCCACTACTTCCTGCGGCGGCAGGGCGTTCTGGATCTGTACCATGACAAACTCGACGCCGTACTGGGCCTCCTTCTCGCGCAACGCTTCTATTACCTCCTGGCTAATTTGTGCACGGCTGTGCATGACATCCGCCATCTCCTTGGTGTTGATCACGTCCCGCAGCTTGCCCTGGGCGAACTCGAAGACGATGCGATCCGGGTTGCTCACCTCCAGGGCATAGCGTACAGGGTCGGTCACCCGGTAGGTGTACAGCAGTGAGACGTCCATCGTCACGTCGTCCGAGGTCATGGCCACGAGTTGCACAGTCTCGCCCGGCCGCTCGTTGATCGTGATGCCGATGGTGGTATCCACCAGCGGGATGCGGACGTGCCAGCCTGGTTCGTCCAGGGCGATGAACCGCCCGCCGCGCAGATGCAGGCCCCGCTCGTAAGGGCGGATCTTGTAAACCGCGGCACGGGCTATGGAGAGCAGTACGCCCAGCACTACAAATGCTGCCAGAGTCACGACCGCCAGTTTGTATAGCCGGTCCAGTGGACTAGCGGAGCGAAGGGCGGGCGTTGGTTTCCCAAGGGTCTGGTCTACAGGTGTCATATTCTGGGCCATCGTTTCGTCTCCACAAATCAGGTTTTCTTTATGGTGTCTTTGTCCTTCGAGCCTCGGAGTGGGTCTCCTCGTAGATTTCCACCAGCCGCCGCGCCCCTGATTCCCAACTGTGATGGGCCTCTACGTATCGCCGCCCGGCCTCCGATAGCCGTTTTGCGCTGGCGGGGTCTGAGATTACGTCTAGCACCTTCGTCGCAAACTCTTGTGGGTCGTCGGCGACCAGCACGTCCTTGTCTCTGCGTGCATCCAGGCCAGCAGACGCGGCGGGGGTGCACACGACGGGAGTCCCCATTGCCATGGCTTCGAGCACCTTGAACTGCACGCCGACTGCATAGGGCACCGGGCACACTGCCACGCTCGCCTGGGCCAGGTATGGCCGCAGGTCATCTACGGTGCCGGTGACCTGGATGCGCCCATCTATTGCCAATCGTTGCACTGCTTCCGGTGGGTCCTTGCCCACGATCTGGAACCGCACGTGAGGGTCCTGTACCCAGATGTGGGGCAGCACCTCTCGCGCAAAGTACAGCGCAGCAGCGACGTTGGCGTGATAACTCATCTTGCCGGTGAGGATGATGGTGGGAGGAGAAACCAGGTTTTTTCCAGAAGACCTGGTTTCTGTTTCTGGAGGTCGGAAGTATTCCAGGTCCACACCGTTGGTCACCACCGTGATGGGGGCGGTGGGTGTCTCGGCAGGCAGATAGCGGCGGGCCAACATCTCCAGCGCATCCTTGTCCCGCTGAGAGGTGACCACCACGTGGTCGTATTGGGTCGTCAGCCAGGCCTCATAACGGCGGGTGCGAGCCAGATCCACGGCCGTCATCAGGCGGGAACGCCATTGTGCCCCACTCTGTGCCGCCTGTTCGAACAACAGGGAAATGCAGTCCACCGAGTCGTATACCGTGGGTGGGCGGTCACAGAACCCCCCACTGCGTGGGGGGCCTGTGACGGCTCCTACCAGTCGGGCTGCTCGCAGGTGCTCGATGTGCACGACGTCGAAGGTTTCTCCTTGCAGCAATTGCCTCAGCCGTTGCCCCAGCCCCGGGTGGTACGAAAACATCGCCTGCAGGGGTTCCCGGGTGGGCAGTGCCCGCAGGCAGTTGCTCAAGGAGCGTGCCAGGGTGACCGGGAAGACCTCCACTGCCACTCCCCACGCCCTCAGTTCATCCGCCTGCGTTTGTTCTTCTGGTGCGGTGCCTGCCGCCGTCAGCAGGGTGACAGAATGGCCCAGGCGGACCAGCGCCCGAATCAGGTGATACGGGCGGGTGCGGATGCGGGAGGGGACGTAGGGGGTGACGTAGAGGACGTTCATCCTGGCGTGTCTCTCCGCGTGTTGCGTGTTGCGTGTTGCGTGCCTCCCCCAAGCGAAGGGGGAACGCCCAGTTTGGCTTCCACCGCTCCGACCACCGCCGGTACAGCCGGGACCGCCAGCCGATCCAAAGCCTCCTGGCGGCTCATGTACCCTTCCCGTACCAGGCCCGCCAGTTCCATCGCGTAGGGGTGGTAGCCCATCTGTTCCACGTGGACCATGTTGGCGAAGCTGTTGAGCAGGCAATTGGTAGAGTTGGGGTCGGTGTCCTGGGGCCGCTCCCACGCCAAAGGCTCGATGCACCGCAGAGCAGTCTCCTCGTCATAGTCCAGGAAGGCCAACAGGGAGACGTTGTAGGGGAATTCGGTGGTGCCCTCCAGGTGACGCTCCTCAGGGAAGTAGACGGAGACCTCACTGCCCACCACTTTCTCCAGGGGGGCCAGGCCAGCCTCGCGCATGGCCCGCAACATGCGGGCATTGGTGTGGAACAAGGCAGATGCCAGCGGGATCTGTCCAGGAGACCAACCGTAGGCCAGCATCGGGATATTCTTCTCCAGGGCCATGCGCAGTCCAATTCCCTTCGCCAGGCCCATGCAGGAATTGCAGATGCTGCTGGCCCGCTCCAGCGCGCGGGGTGGATACATCCCTGGCTGCAGGGAGGCCACGAAGATCTGCCGCAGCAGGTCGAAGCGGGGTTTCACGATCACGTGGTCTACTCCCAGGTTCTCGCCGACCAGGCGCATGTTTTTGAAGGCGGTCGGAGAGACAAAGCCGTTGTCGAAGGTGAAGGCCAGGACGTTCAGATCGTACTGCTTCTTGAGCAACCACAGCGTATAGGTGCTGTCCTTCCCTCCGCTCCAGGACATCAGGCAGTGGTAGCCGGGACGGGCGTGCACCTGGTGGGCCAGGTTCTCGAATCGCGCGCGCAAGGTTGCCTTCTGTGCGGCGCGCTGTTCCGCCGCCGCCGGCATCCGCCGGCAGTACTGGCAGACTCCCTCCTCGTCGAACTGGATGCCGGGGAACGTCTCCGGCAAGACGCAGCGGGTACATCGTTTCATAGTTACTGCTCCTTACCCCGGCAGATGCGGACCGGGTAGGCCTCTTGCACGGGCCGGGATGAGAAATTGTCTACGAACAGGTGGTAAATGAGTTGAGTGGAGAGCACTCCTGCCAGTGCCATGTCGTCCCCCTCGCTGACTTTCGCTCCGGCCTGGCACTTGTGCACCAACCGGGTTACTGCGTCAGGATCGAAAACGCCGCACGCCCGGAGCGCTTCCGGCGCCAGCAGCGCCTGGACGTAGTCCAGGGGTTGAGCAAAGAAGGCTGGATGGATCGGAGCGCGGTAGGGTTGTTTGCGCCGCTGCCAGACCTGGGAGGGTAGCAGCCCCTGAGCACTTTTCTTGAGGATGTACTTTTCCTCCAGGCCCCGGATCTTGAAATGGGGTGGCAGATGGCTGCAGAATTCCACCACCCGGTGGTCCAGAAAAGGAAAGCGCCCCTCCACCGAGTTGGCCGCCATCACCCGGTCTCCCTGGGAAGAGAGCAGGTAGGGGGACATGAACGTGGCGACTTCGATGGCCTGAGCCTGGGCCAGGGTACTCCAGTTGGGCAGCACGCTGTCTAGTGAGGCCAGCAATTCTCCCACCGGATCATATCCGTCCAGCGCTTCCCGCAACCCGGCGCAGAACAACCGCTGCAGGCGGGCCGTGTTGTGCCAGCGGATGTAGTGGGAATAGCCTACCTGATCTACCGCCGCCAGTCCCTGGCGGAAGAAGGCGGCCCGGTAGGTGTCTCCCTCGCGGGCAAGGTCCGCGATGTAGGGATATAGACGCTGCAAGAGCAATGGCCGCCAGGTGGATTCTGGCTGGCGGGCCCAGAACCGGCGGACCTTGTCCTCCTTATAGATGTTGTAACCCCCCAGGAACTCGTCCGCCCCCTCCCCGGTCAGCACGACCTTGATGTGGTTCTCGTGGACCAGCCGGGAGAGCAGGTACATGGGGGCGGGAGAGGTGCGCAGGAGAGGGGCCTCCGTGTGCCAGACCACCTCCGGGAAGACCTGTCCGATGTCCGCGTTGGTACACTCGGTGCGGCGGTGATCGGTGCCCAGGAAGGCGGTGGCGATCTCTTGATAGGCCCGCTCGTCGAAGGCGGGCTCCTCGAAGGCGATGGAGAAGGTGCACAGGGTCTTGGGGGTGTGCCCCCGGATCAGAGCGGCGATGAAGGTGGAATCTAATCCGCCGCTAAGGTAACTCCCCACCGGAACGTCTGCCCGCAGCCGCAGCCGCGTCGCGTCCGAGAGCAGGTCGCGCAATTGCTCCGCTGCCTTCTCCTCGGAGATCTGGTCCTCGCTGCCGGCCTCTGGAAATGTCATGCTCCAGTAACGGGAGAGGGTGCAGGAGCCAGCGTGGACTTTCATGTAGTGGCCGGGCGGCAGTTCGAGGATGGACTGGAAAGCGGTACGTGGAGCCAGGGGGGCCCAGAAGGTGAACGCTTGAGCCAGCGCGCGCGGGTCGAGCCGGGCTTCCACCCGCGAGTCCAACAGCAACGCCTTGATCTCCGAACCAAAGACCAGTCCGTCAGGAAGCAACGTGTAGAACAGCGGGCGGACGCCCAGCCGGTCACGGGCCAGGAACAGCTCCTGCTTGCGGGTGTCCCAGATGGCGATGGCGAACTGGCCATTGAACTGCTGGAGACATTCTGGCCCCAGGTCCTCGTAGAGGTGCAAGATGACCTCGGTGTCGGAGTGGGTGTGGAAGCGATGGCCGGCCCGCTCCAGTTGGGCGCGCAGTTCCGGATGGTTGTACACCTCACCGTTGAAGACGATCCACAACGACTCGTCCTCGTTGGTGATGGGCTGCTGGCCGGTGCTCAGGTCCACGATGCTGAGACGTGCGCAGCCAATGCCCGCCTGGTGGTCCGCATAGAGGCCGAACTCGTCAGGCCCACGGTGGCGGATAATGCCCAGCATCCGCCGCAGCAGGCCGAGGTCAGGCGGATGGTTCCCGCCCCAATCCAGTACGCCGACGATGCCACACATAGAGAGTAATCCGTAATTCGTAATGCGTAACGCGTGATGCGTGTCTTTGGGCTACCTCAAGGCTGACGGTCGGCTAACGGCTGACGGTCAGCTAGGGCTGACTTGTGGATCTTGCCCGACGACGTCTTGGGCAAGGAGGGGCGGAACTCGACGTAGTGAGGCATCATAAAGTCCTCCAGGTGTTGGGCGCAGTGATGGAGCACCTCCTGCTCGCTGAGCGAGTGGCCGTCGCTGCAGACGACGAAGGCTTTGATGGCCTGGCCCAACAGCGGGTCCGGCACGCCGATCACGGCCACCTCCACCACGCCCGGCAACTGATAGATGACGCCTTCGACCTCTTTGGGGGCGACCTTTTCGCCGCGACTCTTGATGATGTCGTCCTTGCGGGCCACAAAGTAGAGGAATCCCTCCTCGTCCATCCTGAAGAGGTCACCCGTGTATAGCAGCCGTTCCGCGGGGTAGCGTCCTGGCCGGTAGCGCCTGGCGGTCTGTTCGGCGTCCCCCCAATACCCTTGCATCACGTGGGACCCCCGCACGACCAGTTCTCCCACCTCTCCCGGGTCGAGCCGGCGGCCGTCCTCGTCTTCGACCCATACCTCGGTGCCGGGGATGGCGATGCCGACGGAGCCGGCGCGGCGATCCAATTCCTCCGGCGGCAGGTAGAGGGTGCGCTTGCACTCGGTGAGGCCGTACATCGAGTAGAGGCGAGCCCACGAGAAGGCCTCACGCAGGCGGCGGATGTGCTCGACCGGCAGGGCGGCAGCCGTATTGGTCAGGTAGCGCAGCGACGAAAGGTCGAACGGGCTCAGGTCCATCTGGAGCAGCACGGCGAAGAGCGTCGGTACGCCGGGGAAGCCGGTCACCCGCTCCTGTTCGATCCGCCGTAACACGGCGGCCGGGTAGGTGAAGGACTGTTCCAGCACGAGGGTGCCGCCGAACTTGAAGACCATCAGCAACTGGTAGAGGCCGTAGTCGAACGAGAGAGGGAGCACGTTGATGACGATGTCTTCCGGCGTGTTCTCCAGGTACTGGATGATGGAGGAGGCGGCAAACACGACGTTGGCGTGGGTGGACATGACCCCTTTGGGCTCCCCGGTCGAGCCGGAGGTATAGATCAGGCAGGCCAGGTCCACGTCAATGGTGTGGCACGGGGGACGAGTGGGGGGGGACGTGTTCAGCAGGTCGGGGAAGGCCATCACGTTAGGGTGGAGGGCTGCAGTATCGGCGGCTCCCTTCCCACACAGGACGGCGAAACGCAGGGACGGGACGGTCTCCAAGAGCCTGGACACCTTCTCACCCTGCCGGCCGGCAGCGAATAGCCCACTGGCACTGCAGTTATTGAGCACGTAGGTCAATTTGCCCACCTTGGTGGTGGGGTTGATGACCGTAAAGGTGGCACCGGCCTTGAGGATGGCGAAGATGGCCACCACCGCTTCTACAGAGTTGGGCAACCAAATCGCCACCCGGTCCCCCCGTTGTACTCCCAGGGCCAGCAGCCCATTGGCCACCCGATTGGCTTGTTCCTCGATCTGGGCATAAGTCAGCCGATGGCCTTCACAGATCAGGGCTACCTTGTCGGAGAATCGTTCAGCGCTGTTCTGCAAGAAGTCATTTACCAGCATACTGCACCACCTGTACCTTCGTCCACATAGAACACGCCTGTTTTTCTGCCAGACCCCTGTTCTTCGACGTAGTTTCCTCGCCTACGGTACTGAAGGCTCTCTCCAGGAGACCTACGAGATCACATTGTACGGGTATGGAGTCGGTTTGGAGTAACGAGAACCCTAGAAAAGGGCTGTGTGGCTGGTGTCCAACTTGAGGGCGCCCAGTACGCCGGGCGCCCTCAAGTCGGTGGACAAGTTAGGTACTGAATTGCAGCAAGCCCCACGCTGTAGACATCGCGTCATTTCTGTCTCAGCACTAGTGGCAGGTAGGCGTAATGAGGCCACGGGTACACTGGCCCTGCGACGTTGTTCATCTCGTTGTTTTCCGGTACCAGCCCGTAACTACCCTCTTTGTAGTTGTCAACCTTGATGTAGAACGCCTCGATGGTGCGAATCTGCTGCTCTGTGAATGTCTTGGTGAAGGCAAAGGTACGCTCTTCGCCGGGGGCCAGGGGCGGCACGCCCAGGAACAGGTCGCTCTCGCTATAGCGAGCCCACGGGCACGATGGGACGGTGGCGGTGAAGACGTCCATCCAGAAGGGGCCGCCGGTGGGGGACGGATTCCGAGCCTCCCCGGTGCCCACATTTTTCAGCAGGATGGTGAAGGTGACCGGCGCACCCGGCCGCGGCGGCAAAGGCTCGACGGTGAAACCAAGCACCACCAGGTCAGGCACACCCACGTAGGCGTAAGCGGTGTTGTCGGCGGAGTGAGCGTCCCGACCGGCGCCTCCATCCCCGGCAATGATGAAGGGGGTGCGGAATTCAGGCACGCCGTTCTGCACACAGTCGGGCTGGTCGGGAGCCTCCACTGTGAACGTGATGGTATGCCCTGTGGAACCTGCGGGTAGGTCGCCAACCACGTACGTGTAGGTCCGGCTGTCGTTCGAGCGCCAACCGAAGCCCACGTAGGTGGTGCCGGTCGGTACGATCGTGGTGATGATCACGTCGTCGGCATGCATGTGCTGTCCGACGTTGCCATAGTGCACGGTATAGGTCATCCGTTGCCCCGGCGAGAAGATGACCGGCGTGTGGTCCACGGTTACCATCAGGTCGGCCAGGGTGCCGATGGGGTCTTCGTCGTGCTTTTCAATGGGCGCTGTCAGCGAAGAGTGTGCCATCACGGCACGGTTGTCCACGGAACTGGCTTGCGCAGGGAGCGGATCCAGGACCTGCACCGTCAACCGGGCAACCCCAGAGGTCTGGGTGATGACGGAGATGTGAAAGATCACCAGATCAGGATCGGTGGGTGGCACGGCCTGGCAGTCTCCGGCCTCGACCTGGCAGCCCACGTATGTGACGTAGTTGGGTAACGTGTCGGTGATGGTGACGTTGGAAGCGTTCTCGTTGCCCGTGTTGGTGTAGGTGAGCGTGTAGGTGAGCAGGTCGCCGGCGTAGACCATGTCCACCCCATTGCTCTTGTCGAAGGATAGGATCGGCCGGCTGGTGACCCTGGTCTGGGCCGTGGCCGGCATCAGGTCCCCTTCGGCATCCCTCAGTTGTGCTTCGAATTGTAGTTGCACGTTGTTCGTGAGCGGACTGGTCACGTTGGCACGGATCACGATCTGCCCAGATCCCCCCTCACCGGCTACGGTGCCGATATTCCAGTACCGCACCTGCCCACTGCCGCCGGTCGGTGACGGCACGGCGCTGACGAATGAGGTGTGGCCATCGAGGGTAGCCGTGACCACCGTGCTGGTGGCATTGGCGTTGCCGGTGTTGGTGTAACGCAAGGTATAGGTCAGGGGAGTACCGGCCGCCACAGGGTCGGGGTAGTCGGTGGCGTTGAACGCCCAGTTGGGCGCTGAGGAGACGGTCGTGGTCTCGGTGATAGACCGCGGAGACGTGTAGACACTGTCAATCGTGACGTGGTTGGTCATTACGGTGCCATTGGGGAGCGGCGTGTCCACGCGCACCCGCACGGTGATCGAGCCACCCTGACCCACGAGCAGGTCACCGATTTCCCACACGTTGTTGGTTCCTGACTTGGGGGCAGGGGTTGCGCGGACGAAGGTCACCCGGCTGTCGTACGTCTCTGTGATGACCACGTCGTCGGCAGGCGCTGTGCCAAAGTTGCTGTAGTTGATAAAGTACAGGAGCTCCGTCCCAGCCTCAACCGGATCGGATGAATCAACCTTGGAGACCGTCAACGCCGAGGCTGAGGTCACAGACGTGGTTTCAGTAGCGGTGATGGGCGTCGTCTGGGCGCTGTCCAGCGTAGCCCGGTTGGTGAGGACGGTGCCGACGGGGAGAGGACTTGCTACCTGGACGACGATGTCTATGGTGCGAGGGCTGCCCACGATCAGGGTCGGGAAGGTCCACACCCGGTTCCCGCTGCCGGAATCGGGCGCTGGGTTCGAGTAAACCCACGAGACGTTGGGGTCGTAGTCTTCGGTGACCGTGACGGAGGTGGCATTCTCGTTCCCGCTGTTCGTCATGATGATCGTGTAGTGTAAAGTCTTGCCAGCCTCAACCGGGTCTGGGGAGCTGGTCTTGGTGATCGTTAGCACGGGACTGGAACGGACCGTGGTGGTCCGCGTGGTGGAAACGGGCGTGGTCTGAGCAGTGTCGAGCCAGGCCACGTTGGTCAGGACGGTGTTGTTCGTCAAGGGGCTATGCACCTGCGCCCGCAGGGTGATCTGGGTCGAGTTGTTCGGTGCCAGCCGCGCGATGTTCCAGTATATGTCGCCGTTGCTGAACCCGGTGGGCGCGGGCGAGGCGCTATCATAGTCAACGTTGTGGTCGAGCGTGTCGGTGATGACGAGACCGGTGGCGTCGGATGGGCCGGTGTTGGTGACCAGGATGGTGTAGGTCAATGGGTCGCCGGCGCTCACCGTAGGCGTGGCTGACTTGGTGAACGTCAGGTGCACCTCGGCGTTCACCTGGGTGTCTTCATCGGTCGTGTTGTTCCCAGAGACAGGGTCATTCTCGCTGCTCGAGATGGTGGCGGTATTCCAGATTACGCCGGTGATCGAGGAGGCCACGGTGGCGCGGATGGCGAGGCTGGCGGTGCCGTTCAGGACCAGGGCGCCAACCGTCCACACGCCGGTGCCGCTGTTGTATGGACCCTGGCTGGGCGTGGCCGAGACGAAGGTGGCGCCGGAAGGCAGTGTATCGGTGACGGTGACGCCGGTGGCGTCGGAGGGGCCATAGTTGGTGGCGGTGAGCGTGTAGGTCAGCGCAGTACCGGCGATCACCGGGTCAGGCGTGTCTTGCTTGCTGACTGCCAGATCGGCCTCTCCATTGACCAGCGTACTCTCGGCAACGCTGTTGTTGCCCGGAGCAGGGTCGGCCTCGTTGGCGGACGCCTCGGCCACGTTGGTGATCGTCCCTCGCGTCGAGCGGGCAGTCGTTACGGTGATGGTGAGGGTAGCGCTGCCACTGTCAGCCAGATCGCCGACCGTCCACAGGCCGGTGCCGTTGTCGTAGGTCGTACCTGGACTGGCCGTGGCCGAGACGAACGTCACGCCCGATGGGAGAGTGTCGGTTACGTACACACCAGTGGCGTCTGAAGGCCCATGGTTCACGACGGTGAGAGTGTAGGTCAACGAGGTGCCGGCGATCGCCGGGTCGTGTGAGTCCATCTTGGTCAGCGACAGATCGGCGCCAGGGTTGACCGTGGTGGTGATCGTATGCGTGTTATTGTCGGGAGCGTCGTCGGTCTCGTTGGCGGATACCTCAACCCGGTTGGTGATGATGCCGCTCGCAGTGGGCGTGACGATGATCGAGACTACGGTACTGTCGTCGTAGGTGAGGGTACCGAGGGCGCACGTGACGACACCGCTGGCTTCACTACAGGTGCCCTGGCGGTGCGTGACCGAGACGAACGTCACGCCGGATGGCAGGGTGTCGGTCACCGTCACGCCGGTGGCGTCGGAGGGACCTGAGTTTGTGACGGTGAGCGTGTAGGTCAAGGCGGCGCCCGCGACCACAGGCTCGGGGTCGTCGGCTTTGCCGACCGTCAGGTCGGCTCTGGCGTCCACATCGGTATCTGTTTGAGCGGTGTTGTTCGACGCGTCTGGGTCTGTCGTAGTGGCTGTAACAATGGCTGAGTTGGAGAGCGTTTCTGTCGTCGAGGAGCTGACGGTAACGACGGTGGTGAGCACGGCAGTCTCGTCAACTGCCAGGGTGCTTAGACTGCACGTGACCGTACCGCCGAAATGGCTGCAGCCTGTCGAGGCGGAATCATAGGTCACACCTAGCGGCAGGGAGTCGGTGACAGTGACGTCGGTAGCAGTCGAAGGTCCGCTGTTGGTGATGGTCAGAGTGTAGGTCAGAGCCTTGCCCGCAATCACCAGGTCGGTTGAGGCGACTTTGGTGAGCGCCAGGTCTGCCTCTGGGTCTTGGAGCGTCGGCCTTGCACTGGCCCCCTGGGGCAGCAGTATCAGGATACCGGCTACGCTGATGAGTCCGGTCAGAAACACGACTAGAAGTTTACTGAGAGCTTGCTTGTGGTTCATAACTCTTCACCTTTTACATGCTTAGTCTGATACAATACAATGAGCCCGCCCTGGTTGTTCGTTGGCAACGTTGAGGAGTGCTTGCTGAATGGGGCGATGTCCCGCACGTGACCTCAACAAGATCAGTATACTTGAGAATCGGCACCCGGCGGGTTTCGTTTATGTTACGGTAATGTTGCTGGACGAACCCTATGAAGGTGCTTCAGTAGACCGGGGTGGCTCCGATGTCGTTGGCTCCGGCGTCGGGCGATCCGGCGTCGGTGGCACTGGCGTCGTTGGCACTGGTGTCGGTGGCACTGGCGTCGGTGGCACTGGCGTCGGTGGCACTGGCGTCGGTGGCTCCGGCGGTTTCGTCGGCCGCGGCTCGGGCGGTGCTGGCGTGTCGGTCGGCGGCACCGGAGTGGGCGCGCGCGTGGGCACTACCCCGAGTGTAGGTGTTGGCGTGGGGAGAGGGGACGGCTGCGCGGTCGGTTCAGTGCTCTCTCCAGCCTCCACAGTAGTAGTGGCCAGGGGGGGTGGAGTGGCAGGAGCGATCAGTGTACTGGGAGTGCAGAACTCTGTGACTTGCGGCTCTTCCCCTGCTCGCATGGATACCTCTCGGCACGTAGTGAGCGTGAGCGCCTCTGTTTCCAAATCGCACGTCACCGCCCCCGCATCAACTGCCAGGCGCGTGACTTGCTCGTCGGCCTCGATCCGTATCAGTGCAGGAATGCTCAAGAGCGTCATGGAGCAGATAGGGACGACGAACTCGTACGAGGGCTTCTGCGCGAAGAATTGGAGGCTTCCCTTCAATACGGTCACCTGCAGGCGGGGGAAGGTGCGCGGATTCTGGATCTCAATCGCCGTCCCAGGAGCGAGTTCGAGCGTGCTGCCATCGCCCAGGTAGAACTTGGCTCCTGCTACCGCATCGGCGACGATTTGGCCCTTGTCCCTGATCACGATGCTGGCCTTGTCCTGTCCTACCATGGCCCACTCGGATCCATCTGATAGCTGCACCTGCGCGTTTCCCGCATAGAGGTTCAATTGCAGATAGGGTGGTGTCCACTGCTCGGTCACGGGAGGGGCGGGGTGGCAGGCGACGATCGGGACTGTCAGGGCGGCCAGCAGCAGGTAAGCCAGCCTGCGCCTAAGGCCGGGCCTGCGGTCGGTGCCGAGCATTCGGCTGGTCCTTCTGACCCCTGGACCTGTGAGCAGGTTCTTGACAGACATAGTTTCTCTTCCACCCTCGACGCAAGTGCAATCTGGCAACCGCGGCCCGTTGGTTGTCTTCGAGAAGGATTTCCAGGCTAACCTACAGGGACTCGCTCATCAGCCTCGGGTGCTGTCTCTCCCATCCTCAGTTGTACGTAGTGTGCCAATTGGGCCACCGAGTCAAAGTTCTCTGGCACGATTTCCTCGTCCTTGACCGTGATGCCGAAGGTCTCTTCGACGAACATCACCAGTTCCAACACCCCTGTGGAATCCACGATTCCTTCCTCAAGAAAGGAGACGTGGTCCTCTAACTGTCCATGGTCGTTGGTGAAAAGGAAATTCTCCAGAATGTAGCGTCGGATCAGGTGTTCTATGGACATATTACTTAGGCCTCCTTGCCCCCCTTATTCTACGGGGCAGGGGTCGGTTTATAGTGACGAGAATCCTAGAAAACGGCTAGCGGCCGCAGATACTGTTATACCACTACCTGCCACTCTAGTCAATTTTCAGGGACTTTGTTACTGGACTCTGACGATTGTCTCCTACAATAACAGTCGGTGGTCGGACGCCTCCACGGGTTGACCACCGGGCAAGTTTCCCAGAACGCGCGGAGGGTTTCCTTCAGGCCAGGGCGGGAAGATTCATTTCATAGGAGCGTTGAGCGATGGCGATTCGTCAGATTGGCAAGGATAGAATGTGGGCGACGACGGCAAGGACAAAACGGCTTCCGGCTTTGCGCAGGGAGGCGTTAAACGGGCGGCGCATCTCCATCTATTGGGTGGTGGTGCCACTGTTCGTGCTGGACGCGATATGCATTGTGCTCAGCATACTGGCAGCCTACCAACTGCGCTTCCAGTTGCTCGAGTACTATGCCCCCTTGTCTGGAGCATTCTACGTTCGCCTGGCCTGGATCGCCGTTCCAATGTGGTTGGTCATCTTTGCCGTGTACTGGCTATACCATCCGGATCGCCTTTTCGGTGGCATGCAGGAATACTCCAGCGTGGTCAGTGCCTGCACCGCGGGCCTGGTGAGCCTGATCCTCTACAGTTTCTTGGATCGGCGCGTGGACCACGACATCTCCCGCGGGTGGTTGGCGATGGTCTGGTTCCTCTCCGTCACCAGCGTGTGCTTGACCCGCTTCGGCTACCGGCGGCTGATCTACCATCTGCGGAAGCGGGGCCTGTTTGTTCGGCGGGCGTTGGTCGTAGGGGCCAACGAGGAAGGGCGGGCGGTGGTGACCCAGTTGCGTGCTCTGCGCACTGGAGGGATAGAAGTGGTGGGGTTTGTGGACACGGCGCTACCCCGTGGGACGGACGTGGAAGGGTTGCCGGTACTGGGCGATCTCGGCCGGCTGAACAACCTGGTGCAGCGCCTGGGGGTGGAGGAACTGATCGTCATCCCCACTGCCATGCGGCGGGAGGAACTGCTGGGTATTTATCGGGACTGGGGCACCAATCAGCGGGTACGCGTGTGTCTCTCCTCTGGCCTGTATGAATTGTGCACCACCGGTGCCCAGTTGAGGGAGGTGGGTTTCATCCCCCTGTTGAGCCTCAACCGGACCCGCATCACCGGGGTGGATGCGCTGATGAAGTCCGCGCTCGACTTCGTGGGTACGCTGGTGGCGGTGACCCTGCTGGCTCCTGTATTTCTGATGATCGCGCTCCTGGTCCGGCTGGATTCGCCAGGGCCTGTCATCTACCGCCGGCGGGTGGTGGGGTTGTATGGGCGCAAGTTCGATGCCTTCAAGTTCCGCACCATGATCCCCAATGCGGACGCGTTTCTGGAGGCGAATCCCAAGTTGCGGGAGGAATGGGAGCGCAGCGGCAAGATCCAGGATGACCCCCGCATCACCCGGGTGGGGCGAGTCCTGCGGCGGTACAGCCTGGACGAGTTGCCACAACTGTTCAACGTGCTGAAGGGGCAGATGAGCCTGGTGGGACCGCGGATGATCACCCCGACAGAGTTGAAACACTTTGGCCGGTGGCGACACAACTTGCTGACGGTCAAGCCGGGCCTGACCGGCCTCTGGCAGGTCAGCGGGCGCTCCGATCTCTCGTACGAGGAACGGGTTCGCCTGGACATGCAGTACATCCGTAACTATACCACCTGGATAGATCTGAAATTGATATTCAACACGGTACAGGTAGTGCTGAAGGGGCGGGGTGCTTACTAGGCCCCCGCATACGGGGGCTCCGCAATGCGAGGGGCCCACGATGGGGGTAAGGAGGGATTTAAGATGATTCTGATCACGCGAGCACCGGTGCGGATCAGTTTCGGGGGCGGGGGCACAGATCTGCCGGCCTTCTACGAGCGGTACGGTGGCATGGTGGTGAGCACGACGATCAGTTACTACGTCTACACCACTCTGACGCCTGGGTGCCCGGACGGTGTACAGATCATCTCCGCTGACTACCGGGCGCTCTGCCAACGGCCGACGTGCGAGGACCTGGTCTGGGATGGCGACCTGCGCTTGCCTAAGGCCATCACCTACTACTTTAATCTCTCCGACGGAGTGACGATCTTTCTGGCCTCCCAGGTTCCTCCCGGCACGGGGCTGGGCTCGTCTGGTAGTGTAGCGGTCTCGATGATCAAGGCGGTCGCCTTCTGGTGTGGCCTGGACCTGGGGCCAGCGCAGGTGGCGGAACTGGCCTGCTACATTGAGATCGAGAAGATGGGCATGCCCGTCGGCAAGCAGGATCAATACGCGGCGGCCTTCGGTGGCCTCAACTGCATCACGTTCTCGCGCGACGGTGTGAACGTCGAGCCGCTGGGGATGCCCCCTGGGACGTATGAGGCATTGGAGAAGAGATTGATGCTCTTCTTCACCGGCACCTCCCGCCAGTCTTCCACCATCCTCCGGCGCCAGATGCAGGCCAGCCAGCAAGGGGATCGAAACACGATCCACAGGCTGCAGGCGCTCAAGGAGTTGGGGCAGCAGGTCCGCACCGTGCTGGAACGGGGAGACCTGGCGGCGTTCAGCGAACTGCTCCATCAGTCCTGGATGGAGAAGCGGCGGTTGGCGGAAGGGATCACCAATCCGTTTCTGGACCAGTGCTATCAGACGGCGCGGGAGCACGGGGCACTGGGGGGCAAGGTGACCGGGGCTGGCGGCGGTGGCTTCCTGATGCTCTACTGCCCTGAGGAACGGCAGGGGGCCGTCACGGAGGCGCTGACGGGGCTGGGGTTGCAGCGTCGGACCTGCACGTTCGACAGTCAGGGAGTGCAGGTGATGGAGGCAGTACCCTGGTCGCGGCAGTCTGGGCAACACCGCGTTCCCATGGTGATGGAAGGGATTCAAATCGGAGCCGGGTAGAACATGACCTTCCCGAAAGGTCCAAACTTTCGGGAAGGTGAAGAGAAGGAGCGAAATATTGGACAGCATTCAGCGCTATCTGGAAGAGGTGCAGGGTACGTTGGGCGCGCTTCCGCTGGAACGCGTCCGGGACGTAGTGGATGTGCTGCTCAGCGCCAATTACGTCGGCAGCACGGTGTTCACCCTGGGCAACGGCGGCAGCGCGGCGACCGCGTCTCACTTGGCATGCGACCTGGCCAAGGGCACCATTATTCCGGGCCGGCCGCGCTTCCGAGTGATCTCCCTGACGGACAACCTGCCACTCATGACGGCCTGGAGCAACGATGTTGCCTACGAGGACGTCTTCGCCAACCAGTTGGGCGGCCTGATGGGACGGGGAGACGTGGTGGTCGCTATTAGTGGCAGCGGCAACTCTCCCAACGTCCTGCGGGCAGTGGAACTGGCACGCCGTATGGGAGGGATCACCATTGGCTTCACCGGCTTCCATGGGGGACGGCTGAGCACGCTGGTAGATGTGCCGGTCGTGGTACCGTGCGATTGCATGGAGCAAATTGAGGATGTGCACCTCGTCCTGTGTCACTTGATCTGCACGGTGCTCCGGGACTGCCTGCGGCGGATCGAGCCCCCCGTGTGGCTGATGCTGGGCACCGCCGGACAGCAGGCGGAACAGCAGCCCGACATGGTGTCTCCCGTACCTGTGATCCAGGGTAGTGAGCTCCGTCGGTGATCCTGGACGGAGCCTGTGATCCAGGTGCCGAATGCGCCCCAGACTGCACCTTACGAACCTGCCAGGGTACTGAGTCCATGGAGTCGCACAACGCTTCGGCTGTCATTCCGAGCGAAGCGAGGGATCTCGGTGAGGTAGCCCCTCGGCTGCGTCGGGCGGTCTTCCTTGACCGCGATGGGGTGATCTGTCGCAACCAGGACGATCACGTGAAGAGCTGGGAAGAGTTCCTCTTTCTGCCCGGCGTGATCAAGGCCCTGGCCCGCTTGGCCCGTCTGGACCTGGACATTGTCATCATCACGAACCAATCTATCATCAACCGGCTGATGGTCCCGGTGGAAGTGGTAGAGGGCATCCATGCCCGCATGGTGCGGGCGATTGAGGAGGCAGGGGGGCGCATAGACCGGGTGATGGTTTGCCCTCACCGGCCTGAGGACCACTGTACGTGCCGTAAGCCCCAGCCTGGGCTGCTGTTGGCAGCGGCGGAGGAATCAGGCCTGGACCTCTCTCACTCATATATGATCGGAGATGCGGAGTCGGATATGCTGGCTGGCCAGGCGGCCGGATGCCGGCCCTACCTGGTGCTCACCGGCCGGGGGTGGCGGCAGTTGATCCGTTGTTGGCTCCACGGCCTGCGGGATTTTGCGGTGGTGCCCGATCTGGGGGTGGCAGTGAACAGCATCGTACGGCGTGAGAATGGAAGGGGGCAGCATCTGAACGGTGGCTCGGTCAGGAGACCGGCCACAGCCGGAGGAAAGCGATGAGCGGCAGCCAAGATCTCTTCACCTCGACAGCGCCCGACGCGGCGGCGGTGGCCGCCCAACGGGGGCGCTTGCGTTACTACCTGGAAGGCCAGTCCACCAGCGTGGGCCGCTACGTCCTGGAGCAGACCTTGTTCTTCTTCCTGCGCGGCATTCCGAGCCTGGTCGGAGTCGGCCTGCGCGCCCTGGCCTACCGGCTGATTCTGCACAGCGATGGCTTGCCGGTCATCGAGGATCAGGTCCGCCTGTGCCAGCCGGCCAACATTCACCTGGGCCGCCAGGTCTACATTGACCATGGTGTCTACCTGCACGCCTGCCCTCAGGGTATCTTTATCGGCGATGAGACCTTCGTGATGCACGGGAGTGAATTGCACGTGTACAACTTTCGGGGCCTGCCCCAATCGGGCATCTGGGTGGGCCGCAACTGCTTCATCGGCGAGTTCTGCCTGATCCGTGGGCAGGGAGGAGTGCACATTGGCGACGACGTCCTGCTGGCCCCTCGTGTCCAGATCCTGGCGATCAACCACCTCTTCGAGGATCCCTCCCGGCCGGTCATGCAGCAGGGCATCACGGCTCGAGGGGTGGTCGTGGAGGATGGGGCCTGGATTGGTGCAGGGGCGATCCTGCTGGATGGAGTCCGGGTGGGGGCCGGGGCGGTGGTCGGAGCCGGAGCAGTGGTCACGCGGGACGTGCCATCCCACACCCTGGTCGTGGGCGCGCCGGCGCGGGTGGTGCGATGGCTCGACGTGGAAGAAAAGACCCAGAGCACGCTTCTGGAGACAGTAGGCGGTGGGACGGAGTTGTTTCGCGCCGTGCCCACCGAGTGGTGGAGGGCAAGATGAACGTTCTTTCAGTCGTGATCCCAGCCTACAACGAAGAGCGAGGCCTCGCGGAAATCATTGAGCGGGTGCTTTCTACGCGCCCGGGGCTGGCGGACGCAGGCATAGAAGACCTGGAGTTGATTGTGGTGGACGACGGTTCCCGCGACGGGACCGTGGCGGTCGCCTCGCGTTATCCTCAGGTCAACCTTGTCCGCCACAAGGTCAACCGGGGCTACGGGGCCGCCTTGAAAACGGGGTTCAGCCACGCGCGAGGGAACCTGTTGGGCTTCCTGGACGCGGACGGCACCTACCCGCCGGAGCACTTTCCAGACTTGTGCCGGGTGGCCCTGAGCGAGCAGGCGGACCTGGTGATCGGCTCCCGCATGGCGGGGGCGGATAGCGAGATGCCGCTGGTGCGCCGCATCGGCAACTTGCTCTTTGCCAACCTGGTCAGCCTGCTGGGCAACCATCGGGTCAGCGACAGCGCCAGTGGGATGCGCGTCATCCGCCGGGAGGCGCTGCCCCGCCTGTACCCCCTGCCTGATGGCCTCAACTTTACCCCTGTGATGAGCACCCGTGCCCTCCACGAGGAGATTCGCTGGCGGGAAGTCCCTATCCCCTACCGGGAGCGGGTGGGGCGCTCGAAACTGAGCGTGGTCCGGGACGGAGTGCGCTTCCTATACACGATCATCTGGACGGCGTTAAATTACAACCCGGTCCGTATCCTGGGTGGCATCGGTCTGGGCCTGGCGGCCATCGCTGGCCTGATTGCCGCGGTCGTGGTAGGGATGCGGCTGGCCGGCGTCACTCAGTTGGGGCCGTGGGGTGTGGTCGGCGTCTTCGCCGCCAGCCTCTGTACCGTCTCCGGGGTGACGCTCTTCTCCCTGGGGGCCACCTTCAATTACCTGGTTTCACTGTTCCACAAGCAACCGATCCGCCAGGGGCTGTTCGGCAAGCCGGTGTTCGACCGCCCGCTGGAGGTCCATTTTGGCTGGCTGGGACTGGTGACGATAGGCCTCGGGCTGGCGATCGGGATCGGCAGCCTGGCCCTCTCGCTGGATGGATGGTCCCTCGAGCGCCTGTGGCTCTACCTGCTGGGCTCTAGCCTGCTGCTGGTGGTAGGACTACAACTGGCCGTCTTCTGGATCGTCATGCGGGTGCTGGCCGAACTGAGCCAGCGTGAGGTCCAGGTGAACCATGATCTGGAGGGACAGCCGTGCGAGGCCTGAACCGTGGCGCGGGGATGCGGCAACGGGTTCCGCTCCCCCAGTTTCCCGATGCGGATGGCGCGGTGCGGGCTGGGCTGGATGCCCGGCCGGCAGAGGCAGTGGACATCCTCTTCGTCAACCCGCCGGCTCCCGACGGCGGGATCTGGATCCGCAGCCAGCACCGGGTGGGGCGGCGCTCCCGCGAGGGGATGATCTGGCCCCAGGTCAGCCTGGCCCAGATGGCCGCCCTCTTCCCGGACCTGCGGGTGGAGGTGGTGGATGCCATCCCCGGGCGTATGGACTGGGCTGCCTTCGAGCGACTGCTGGAGGAGAAACGGCCCCGTTACTACGTGACCCAGGTCACCGCTCCGACCCTGCGCAACGACATGTACGGCACCTTTCTGGCCCGCAGCGTGGGGGCGACGACGGTTGCCTTTGGCACCCACGTCACCGCCATCCCCCGCGAGACGCTACGTGCCTTCCCGACCCTGGACTTTGTCCTGTACGGAGAGCCGGAACTCACGTTGCGGGAACTGGTTGACACCCTGGAACGAGCACACCCGCAATCCGCCTCCCCGTGTACTCACGGGCGGTGTACTCACGGGCGCAATCCGCAATCCCAAGGGTGGTGGCCAGGGGTGGCGCCGGAATTTGAGGAGCGGCTGCACAAGTTGTTCACCGACGCCGATCCTGATTGGCAGCCTGCCTGGCTGAACCTGGAGCCGGGAGCCTGCGATCTGAGCCGGATCAAAGGACTGGTGTGGCGCAACGGGAGCGACGTGGTGGCCAATCCGGCCCGTCCCTTCATTGACGACCTGGACGACCTCCCGCTGCCACGCCACGAACTGTTGCCCCTGGAAAAGTATCGGGCCCCGCTGGTGCGCAGCCCCTACGCCTTCGTCGTCACCAGCCGGGGCTGTCCCGGTGGCTGCCGCTTCTGCATCAAGCACGTCTCCTATGGCCACTCGGTGCGCTTCCGCTCGCCGGAGAACATCGTGGCGGAATTGGAACTTCTGGCCGGGTTGGGGGTGCGCTCCGTCAACATGTACGCCGACCTGTTCACCGTGAGCCGGGAGCAGGTGGTGGGCTTGTGCGAATTGATCCTGGAGCGGGGGTTGCGGCTGCAGTGGACCTGCAACAGCCGGGTGGATTTCGTGGACCCGGAGATGCTGCACCTGATGGGCCGTGCCGGCTGCCGGTGGATCTCGTGGGGGATCGAATCGGGCAGCGCAGAGATCCTGCGGCGTGTGCGGAAAGGGATCACGCTGGAGCAAGTGGAGCAGGCCCTGCGCTGGTCGCACGAGGCGGGTATCCGTAACTGGGGCTACTTTATCGTCGGCCTGCCTGGCGAGACAGAGGAGACCATCCAGGAGACGATCCGCTTTGCCAGGCGGCTCCCGCTGGACCTGGTGTTGTTCCACATCGCCGCGCCGTATCCGGGCTCACCTCTCTTCTTCGAGGTGGTGGAGCAGGGCTGGTTCCGTCCCGGCACCCGCTGGGAGCAGGTGGACATGGACCGTTCGACGGTGCTGGACTACCCCGACCTGCAGGCGGAGGAATTAGAGCGGTGGGCACGGCGGGCCTTCCGGGCGTGGGCGCTGCGGCCCGGCCCCGTGCTCACGTACCTGCGCATGCTCTTAGGGTCCACCTCCCTCTGGCGCCCGGCGCTGGAGATCGGCCTGGAGAGCCTGGGCTGGGCGGCGGGAAGGTAAGGGTTTGCGCTACCAAAGTTGACAGCAGCCAGAAACAGGTTATAATTATGACACAATTTGCTGTTTGAACGCGTTGACCGGGACGAGTACCGTCCAGCGCTGGTTTCAGAGAGAGGGGGTCACGGGCTGCGAGCCTCCTTGACCGGACGAGCGGGAAAACCCCCCGGAAGTGGGTCCCTCAAATCGCACCTGTGCGAGAGTATGGGACTCCGGGATGGCCCGTTATCGCCGCAGAGTGTGACAACGGATTGCGAGCGGATAAACGGATAGAGGGTTGGGCAGTTCTGCGCACATTCGTTTATCCGTTACCCATCCGCTGTTGAACTTGGGTGGAACCACGTGGGATGATAACCCCCGCGCCCCAGGGCGTGGGGGTTTTTGCTTTTTATGGCTGGAAGGAGGTGATCGAAATGACTGACGACGATACTGGCACTACCAGGATGTGGTACCGTGTGAATCGTTCGATCACCCTGCGAGGAAACCAAGCACGTGCTTCGGGGGCGAGCAGCCCACGGGGCACCAGAAACGAGGAGGAGTACAATGTCTGACCAGAAACACGAAGAAGAACTCTTGCATCGCCTGCGCCATTCGGCAGCCCACGTCATGGCCCAGGCCGTGCTGGACAAGTTCCCGGCGGGCAAGATCGCCATCGGCCCGCCGATCGAAAGCGGCTTCTATTACGACTTCGATCTACCCCGGCCGCTCTCAGTGGAAGACCTGGAGGAGATCGAGGCTCGCATGCGCCAGATCATCGCCGAGGGGCACGCTTTCGTCTACCAGGAGGTGAACGAGGAGGAGGCGCGCCGCGTCTTCGCCGACCAGCCCTACAAACTGGAACTGATTGGCGACATCCTGTCCGCCGGGACGGACGAATACGGTGAGCCGCTGAAGGAAGCCCCCCACCTTTCGATCTACAAGAGTGGCTCGTTCGTGGACCTGTGCCGCGGGCCGCACGTGGGCAACGCGCGGGAGATCAACCCGGACGCGATCAAGTTGCTCAACGTGGCCGGCGCCTACTGGCGCGGGGACGAGCACTGTCCCATGCTCCAGCGCATCTACGGGACGGCGTGGGAGACGAAGGAACAACTGGCAGAGTACCTGTGGCGGCGGGAGGAGGCGGCCCGGCGCGACCACCGCAAACTGGGGCGCGACCTGGACCTGTTCAGCGTCCAGGAGGTGGGGGGCCCGGGGCTGGTCTGCTGGCATCCCAAGGGGGCGCGCATCCGCCGCGTCATCGAAGAGTTCTGGTACCAGGAGCACGAGCGGGGCGGCTACGAGATCGTCTACACGCCGCACGTCGGCCGGGCCGACCTGTGGGCAATCAGCGGCCACCTCGACTTTTACCGCGAGAGCATGTACGCGCCGATGGACATCGAGGGGCAGGACTATTACATCAAGCCCATGAACTGTCCCTACCAGATCCTGATCTACAAATCGCGCATCCGCTCCTACCGCGACCTGCCCATACGCTGGGCCGAACTGGGGACGTGCTACCGCTACGAGCGCAGCGGCGTCCTGCACGGCCTGCTGCGAGTGCGCGGCTTTACGATTGACGATGCCCACATCGTCTGCCGGCCTGACCAGGTCGAGGACGAGATTGTGGGGGTCTATGGCTTTAGCCTGCGCTTGCTGCGCGCCTTCGGCTTCCAAGAGTTCGCCATCTACCTGGCCACGCGGCCGGACAAGTTCGTTGGCGTGCCGGAGCGCTGGGACCAGGCCCAGGAGGCGCTGCAGAGGGCGCTGGCGGTGCAAGGGCTGCCCTACCAGTTGGACGAGGGGGGCGGCGCCTTCTACGGTCCCAAGATTGACATCAAGATCAAGGACGCGCTGGGCCGGGAGTGGCAGACGACGACGATCCAGTTCGACTTTAACCTGCCGTCGCGCTTCGAGATGACCTATGTGGGGGAGGATGGCAAGGAATACCAGCCCTACGTGGTGCACCGGGCACTCCTGGGCTCGCTCGAGCGCTTCTTCGGCGCGCTGATCGAGCACTACGCGGGGGCCTTCCCGGTCTGGTTGAGCCCGGTGCAGGCGGTGCTGATCCCCATCGCCGAGCGGCACCTGGAGTACGCCCGCTCGCTGGCCGATCGCTTGAAGGCGGCCGGGCTGCGCGTCGAGGTGGACCAGTCGGGCGAGCGCATGCAGGCCAAGATCCGCGACGCCCAGATGCTAAAGGTACCCTACATGCTCGTCATCGGCGACCGGGAGATGGAGGCCGGGCAGGTGAACCTGCGGCTGCGCGACGGCCAGGTGCCCGGCGCCATGCCCGTGGACGACTTTGTGGCGCTGGCACGGGAGGCGGTGGCGGGAAAGCGGCTGCTCTAACAGACCTGGAGACCCTTGCGAAGGTTGGTTCGTAACCTTCGCAAGGGTTCAACTACACTGGGGCAGCGGAGCGATTTGACACCTTCGTGGTATTGTGTTATCATCTTCCCCGTGCACATCGGGTTGGTTCACATACAGGGAGGTAAGCCGAATTAAAAGAGGTAAGTTTTCTGACGACGTGCGTGCCAAGTATCGCATTAACCATCAAATCCGGGCTGCTCAGGTCCGGCTGATTGACGCCGATGGCGGGCATGCGGGCATTGTGTCGCTGTCTGAAGCGTTGGCGATCGCCCGCGGGCGTGAGTTGGACCTGGTGGAAGTTTCGCCGGCGGCGGACCCCCCGGTCGCCCGGGTGATGGATTATGGCAAGTTCCTGTATCAGCAGGCGAAGCGGGACCGGGAGGCGCGCAAGGCGCAGAAACAGATCGAAGTCAAAGAGATTCGTCTGCGCCCCAAGACGACCGACCATCACAAGGGTTTCAAGACGCGTGACGCCCGGCGTTGGCTGGAAGAGGGGATGAAGGTGAAGGTGCGCATCCGCTTCCGGGGCCGGGAGATCACTTACCCTGAGATCGCCCGCGAGCAACTGGTGGAAATCGCGGAGGAACTGTCGGATATCGCCATAGTCGAACAAACGCCGAATCTGGAAGGCCGTACCATGTTGATGATCTTGGCGCCGGGGAAAAAGTAGCGCCATTAGAGGATGGGGATTAGAAGCATGCCAAAACTCAAGACTCATAAGTCTACGTCGAAGCGTTTTCGCCTGACGCAGGGCGGCAAAGGGAAATTCATGCGCACCAAGTTGGGCAAGTCCCACTTGCGACGGAAGAAGAGTGCGCGCGCCAAGCACCTCTACGACCGGATGCTTCCGGTGGAGGCGACCGGTGTGAAGCGGCGTTTGCGCCGTCTGGTACCATATTTGAGGGAGAAGTAGGGCTGTGAGAGTTAAGACAGGACCGAGGACACGGTATCGTCATAAGAAAATCATCCGCCAGGCCAAGGGGTATTACGGCTCGCGCAGTCGCCGTTTTCGCCGGGCCAACGAAACGTGGATGAAGGCGCAATGGTACGCCTATCGGGACCGGCGGCAGCGACGGCGGGACCTGCGGCGGTTGTGGATCGCGCGCATTAATGCCGCGGCCAGGGAGAACGGTCTATCCTATAGCCGTTTCATCAGCGGGCTGAAGCAGGCCAACGTGGAACTGGATCGCAAGGTATTGGCCGACATCGCCGTGCGGGATGCGGCGACGTTTTCCAGGCTGGTGGAGGTGGCGAAAGCGCCAGCGCATTAGGCCAACGCGAGAGTCAGGCGTACGCCACAACGAGGGAGCCCAAGACCTGGCTCCCTTTTTTGTTGGGCTTAACTCCCTCTCAGCCGCACGCTCAGCCCTGAATGGCGCTCCCGCACCTTGGCGTTGCGCACGGCGATGGCGATGGCCTTGCGCGTCCCCACCAACACGACCAGCCGCTTGGCCCGCGTGACGGCGGTGTAGAGCAGGTTGCGCTGGAGCATGAGGTAGTGTTGCGTCATTACTGGAACCACCACTGCCGGGTATTCGCTCCCCTGGCTCTTGTGCACCGAGGCGGCGAAGGCGTGCACCAGTTCGTCGGCCTCCCCCCAGTCGTAGACCACCGGCCGCCCGTCTATCGTCACTGCCAGCGTCTGTTCCACCTGGTCTATCCCTGTCACCCGGCCAATGTCCCCGTTGTAGACCTCTTTATCGTAGTTGTTGCGTACCTGCATCACCTTGTCGCCCACGCGGAAGAGCCGGCCCCCCAGCCGCCGTTCCGTCTTGCGTGGCGAGGCAGGATTCAGCGTCTCCTGCAAGCGGGCGTTGAGGCTGGCCACCCCGCACGCTCCCCGGTACATCGGGGCCAACACCTGTACCTGGTCCACGGGGTCCAGCCCGAACTTGCCTGGGATGCGGTGTTGGACGACGTGCACCAGCAGGTCGGCGGCCTCCTCGGGGTCTTCCTTGGAGAAGAAGTAAAAGTCGTCGAACTGGTTGAGGATGGGCATCTGGCCCCCGTTGATGCGGTGGGCGTTGACGACGATGCCGCTGCCGGCCGCCTGGCGGAAGATGGTCGTCAGCCGCACCACGGCGGCGCGGCCGGAGCCGATGACGTCGCGCAAGAAATCCCCCGCGCCGACGGAGGGGAGTTGGTCCACGTCGCCGACGAAGAGCACGTGCGCCGCCGGGTCTACCGCCTTGAGCAGGTGATTGGACAGCAGGAGGTCGAGCATGGAGGCCTCGTCCACGATCAGGCAGTCCACCTCCAGCGGGTGTTCCTCGTTGCGGCGGAACCCCTCCGGTGGGGAATACTCGAGCAGCCGGTGGATGGTTTTGGCCGGCCGGTCCGTCGCCTCCGCGAGCCGTTTGGCGGCGCGGCCGGTGGGAGCACACAGGGCGTAGCGGCATTTCAGTGCCTCCAGCGCCCCAATCACGGTGCGCACGGTGACGGTCTTGCCTGTGCCGGGGCCGCCGGTGAGTACCGCCACCTTGTGCGTGAGCGCGGCGCGCACGGCCTCCTGTTGTTCGGGTGAGAGTTCGATGGCCGAGTCCCGCGTGACTTGCGCCAGCAGCGCGTCCCAATCTATGGTGCGGAAGCGGTGCAGGCGTGTGGCCGGGCTTTCGACCAGCGCCCGCAGCCGGTTGGTGACACCGACCTCACCGTAGTAGAAGGGGGCCAGGTAGACGGCCTGCTCTTCGCGCACCGTGTGCCCCCCCTCTTTCCCCCCTCGTAGGGGGGACGCAAGGGGGGTGGGGTAGACCAGCGTCTCGCGGCGCACCACCTCGTCGGCGTCCAGTGCCTCGATGGCCTCCTTCACCAGCGCCGGGTCCACTGCCAGCAGTTCGGCCGCCTCGCTGGTCAGGTCGGGCTCGGGTGCGTACGTGTGCCCGTCGTTGGCCAGTTCCGAGAGCGCGTGGGCCACGCCGGCCTGCACGCGCGAAGGGGCGTCGGGCGGCAGCCCCAGGTCGCGGGCGATCTTGTCGGCCGTCTTGAAGCCCACGCCCCAGATGTCGCGGGCCAGCCGGTAGGGGTCTTCCTGCACGACCTGGAGCGCATCGTCGCCGTAGGTCTTGTAGATTTTGACGGCCAGGCCGGTGGTGACGCCGTGGCTCTGCAAGAACAGCATGACCTCGCGGATGTGCTTCTGCTCGTCCCAGGCTTTGGCGATGGCGGCCGCCCGCTTGGGCCCTACGCCCAGCGCCTCCCGCAGCCGGCGGGGGTCTTCGTCGAGCACGCGCAGCGTGTCGGCGCCGAAGCGCTGGACGATGCGGGTGGCGGTGACCGGGCCGACCCCCTTGACCAGCCCGGAGCCCAGGTAGCGCTTGATACCCTCGACGGTGGCCGGGAGGACCTGTGTGCACCGCTCGGCCTTGAACTGCTGGCCGTACTGTGAGTGGGTCGTCCAGGTCCCCTCCAGACGCAAACTCTCGCCGGGGTTGACCTCGGGCAGGTTGCCGACGACGGTCGCCAGGTCGGCGCGGCCGGCGACGTGAAGGCGGATGACCGAGTAGCCGGTTTCCTCGTTATAGTAGGTGACGCGCTCGACAGTGCCGTGGAGTTGATCGAGCATGGGGGGAATGATAGCAGGGATAATGACTAATGACAAATGAGCAAATGACAAGAACAATGAGCAGTGAGGAATGAACAAACGGGCAAATGCCAGGGAGAGGATGGGAATGGGGGTAAGAGCGGATAAAAAAGCGGCGTGCCTGAGAACCAGCCAGGGCGGGGTCAGCTAATTCTCAGGCACTACCAGATCAGACACCCTACATTGTACATGAAAACTCAAGTTATGGGGTTTCACGTGTGTTACAGCAGTGTTGCGGCTCCGTAACTTTCGGAGGTGCTGGCGGGGAATAGAGTGATGGGCAGCGTGTTGCGTATTGCGTGTTCCGTGTTCCGTTTCTGGCACCACGCACCACGGAACACGCAACACGCTCCACGTTTCACGTTTCACGTTTCGCCGTTTCCTGGGTATGACGATCCACAGCACCACGTAGGGCACGAGGCCCGGCAGGCCACCCGGGAGCAGCAAGATCAGAAAAAGCAGGCGGAACCACCACGGGTTGATGCTGTAGAAGGCGCCCAGCCCGCCGCACACGCCCGCAATGATCCCATTCTGCCGCCGCAGTCTATGATTCTCAGTCATGTGTATATCCTCCATAAGGCGAGATCTCTCTGTCGTAAGAGTCCCCCTCCTTCTCCTTGTCCCCTTGTCTCCCTGTCTCCTTGTCTACTTTCTCTCGTCCTCCCTGACCAACGCCGAGAGGATGACGGTGACGGCGCTGACGATGAGCGCGCCCAGCAAGGCGGACCAGAAGCCGTCCACGTAGAAGCCGACGTGGAACCAGTTGACGGCGATGTCCGAGGCCAGCCACAGCGTGACGCCGTTGATGACCAGCACGAACAACCCCAGCGTGAGCAGGATCAGCGGGCAGGTCAGGAGTTTGAGGAACGGGCGTACGACGGCGTTGACGAGCCCCAGGATGACGGCCATCACGGCGAACACGACCCAGGCATCCCCCTCGACGCGGATGCCCGGCACCAGCCAGGCCGCCGCGAACAGCGCCAGGCTGGCGATGATCCAGCGGATGAGTAATTTCATGGTGCGTTCACCTCCTTCAAGTGATATATACGCAGGTTGGGGCGGGGGGTTGCGGGGGAGGTTGGAGGTTGGAAGTTGGAGGTTGGAGATTAGATCGGCTCCGCCAGGTCGCGCTCCATCTGTTCCAGGTCAACCAGCATTGAGTGGACCTTGGCGGCCTCGGCCCGCGCTGCGTCAGTGAAATCGGACCGGGCAAAGAAGGCATAATGTACTGTCCAGTTCTCCCCCCTGTCGGGCAGGCTGCGCAACACCCGGTCCGTTTTTTGCTCAACCAGTTCGGTAATCACCGGGCGGCCCATCGGATGGTCGTCCCACTTGCACTCGCCTAGCAGAATCTGCTTCTCACGCCAGGCTACTGCCACTATGTCTACCTGCACGTCAGGAGACCAGTGGCTGCCCACGTTGTCCGGTGCAAAGGGCAAGGTCCCCACCTGGGCCTGTTTCAATGTCCAGTCGCGGCACAGTTCCTCGAAAGCCAATGCGACAAACGCGCGGAAATTGTCTTCCATCATCTGCCACAAACGGTGGGTCAGGCCGCGTTCGATCAGGTGCAGGTTGGGGTCAACGAAGCGGTAATAGAAGCGCAAGAACGGATCGCATAGATAATAACGGCTCTGTTTGCTTGTTCTCAGTCGCTCCAATGGTACGGTGGCAGGGATGCGCCGTTCAACCAACTTGAGTTCCAGCAGGCGTGGCAGGTAATGGCTCAAGGAGGGCGCCGGGATCGCGCTAGACGCCGCAATCTCATCGCGGGTGTGCCGGCCGCCGGCGATTGTCTTCAGGATCGCCTCGTAATTGACCACTTCGCGCCGGGTCAGATCGCTGATCAGCACCAGCGGTTCGTTGCGGAACCATCCGGTGCGTTGTAGGAACAGCCGCGTCACGTTGCCCGCGAGCGTGTCCTGGTCGTCCCACCGCTCCAGGTAAGCGGGTATACCGCCCAGGATGGCGTACACCGCCAGCCGTTTGTAGATGTCGTACCTGGGCAGGAATTCCCGCGTGTCGGCGAACGACAATGGTAGTACCGGGAACTGGGCCGTCAGGCGGCCATATAGCGGGGCCTGGTACATCACCAGGTCCGTCATCATGCCAACGTGGGACCCCGAAAGAAAGAGGAGGACCTGGCTGTCTTTGAACACATGGTCCCAGACTGCTTGAATGTGCGATCCGAGACCTGGGGCTTGCTGGAGAGCATAGGGTAACTCGTCGAGGATGACGATCGCACGCTGTGTGCCAACCGCCTGGCTGATCATGCGCAGCGCCGCGTCCCAACTCTGCGGTCGTATGTCCACGTCGGCATAATCCAGGCCGCGTTCCCAGGCATAGACTGTGCGAGCCAGGTCTGCCATCAGTGTCTCTTGGGGGTCGCGCTTGGCGACCCAATACAGGGTGGGCAGGCCGGTCTGTCCGGCCCAGGTCGTGAGCAACGTGGTCTTGCCCACTCGCCGCCGTCCATACACCGCCACGAACTGTGCGTCCGGCCGTCCGGCGAAGCGGTTCAACTCGCCCAATTCACGTTTGCGATTCACGAACCTGGTCATCCGTCCTCTGCTTCGGGAATAAGGATCATCAGACTATTATAGTCTGTTTCATCATCTTCGCAATCCGACTCACCTCGCGATTGGATCGCCAATCCTCAATCGCACAAGCGTGCGCCGGTGTCCCTGGTATCCGACTGCAGGCGGATCCAGCGGCGCATGAGGGGGACGGCCAGGCGGAAGTGGCCGTCCTCTTCGACGATGAAGTCGTGCCGTAACGCTGCCTTGATGGCAGAGTCGGCTCTGCCGGGGTCCAGGCCTGCCGCCTGGATCAGTTCCGGGTGCGAGAGAGGCTTGTCGTCCTCCCCTGCAGCCAGCACGACCAGCAACCGGCGCTCGCTTGGCCCGGCCTCGTCCCACACGCCGCTGAAGTAATAATCAGCGCTCAACCTTGCCGGCCTGGAAGTCACCGCGCACGCCGTAGCGGTGGCAGTCTACGACGTCGCTCTGGCTGGCAACCAGGCGCGTGCACAGTCGCTCCAGGTTCTCCCAGGATAATTCGTGAAACGGCAACAACTGAGGGCGCGTAACCACAGGGGACTGGATGGTGTCGCGTGTCGGTTCACCGTGAAGCAAGTCTTCCAGTTCGGCGGAGTGTCCTTGGGACATCGAGGTACCTCGCTCTTGCCTTCTTGCCCAGGCACATGTCTACAGTTTGTTGATCCGATCGTAGGCGGCGTCGTGTTGCGCTATATCGTCAATGATGATCCGTCGGTTGGCTGTATCCAGCAGGTAGGGAATGCGAAAAGGGCCACTATGCAGGCTGAAGACTGTCACTCAATTCTACTTCACCTCGCTGAATGGCCTCGTAGTCTTCACGTAACTCGGCCAGATAGGAAGGGGTTGCCTCCTCGGCCGTATATAGTACCTTGATGCCGTGCTGGTCCACATAGTAGTCGGGGCGGAGTTCTTCACGTACTACGCGCCGCACGATAGCAGTGACGAGCATCTCCAGTTGGCTTACAGTCAGTTGTGCTACCGGCTGATCCGGCAACATAGTTACCTTCTCGTTCACACCAAGCCTCCTGCCGTAGTGGTATCTATACTATACCACATTTGGCTTTGGATGCCACTACTGCGCCCGCCTGGGTGGCTGTCGGCCTTATCTCCCGTGTACTTGCCGAACCATAGCCCTCATGATATGATGGAACCACGTAGCGTACCAGGGTGGGGGAAGGGGATGGCCTGTGAAGCGCAACCTGTTCCTGATGCTCGGCTTTGTGCTTCTCTCTGGTCTGGTTGCTAGTGCTCGTACCCTCGCCGAGGCCCCAACCTGGCAACCTGTCTCTGGCCCTTGCGGCGGCAGCGTCTCGGCGCTGGCACTCTCGCCCAACTATGCCGCCGACCATACCGTCTTCGCCGGCCTGCGCGGCCATGGCGTCTATCGCACCGTGGATAGCGGCAGTTCCTGGCAGCCCGCTGGTCCCTCGGACTGGGTGGTCGCCGCCCTGGCGATTTCACCGCACTATGCGGCCGACCAAACCCTGTTCGCGTCGGCCGGGCTCCCGACGACCGCTTTCAAGGTCTATCGCTCGACCGACGAGGGGGGCTCCTGGCAGGACGTGACGCCAGCCTGGGTTGGCCCCCCGAACGCGCCCGGCTTCGCCATCTCCCCTGACTTTGCTCACGATCGAACGCTCTACGTCCTTGGCGGGCTCCACACCTACGTCTCGACCGATGGTGGTGACACGTTCGCCGCGGCCGGCGGCTGGCTGGCGGCCCACAACGTGGTGCAACTGGCTTTTTCACCCACCTACGTGACTGACCGGACCTTCTTTGCGCTCGTGCGGGACACTGGCCTCTTCAAGTCCACCGACGGTGGCACGACCTGGAACCCGACTGGCCTGAGCGGGGACCTCAGCACGTTCGCCGTGTCGCCGGATTATGCCGCCGATCGGACGCTCATCGCCACTGAGCGGTCCAACGGGGTGGTCCGCGTGTCGGCCAATGGCGGCGACACCTGGACTCCCGTTGGAGTCACGCTGGCCACCGGCGGCCAGCACACGCTCCTGTTCTCGCTCACCTTCGCCACCGACTGTCTCATCCTGGCGGCCAGTTCAGCCGACCCGGGCCTCTACCGTTCCGACGATGGCGGCACGACCTGGTCACTGGTGGGCCAGTACGACCCGACTCAATCTTACGCAGGTGGGTTCGTCGGGGGCGAGGTCTTCGCGCTGGCCCTGGCCCCCGCCGGCTCGTACGACGGGTCCGCCTTCGCCGGGACCAGCGCCGGCATCTATCAGTCCAATAACCGGGGCGTAAACTGGTACCAGCACAACGACGGCCTGGCCCGACTGACGGTACGGGCACTGGCGGTTGCTCCGGGCGATCCGGCCACGCTGCTGGCCGGCACCAGTTTCTTCCACACCCGCATCAACGGCCAGCCGGACGAGTACGACGGTGACCTGCGCTTGTCCACCGACGGCGGCCAGACCTGGCAGGCCGTCTCGGCGCGGCTGGCCCGCGTGCGGAGCGTGGCCTTCTCGCCCGGCTTTGCGGCCGACCGCACCGCTTTCGCCGCCACCGGCACCCCCGGCGAGCACGGCCTGGCCGACGGCGGCGTCTACCGCTCGATTGACGGCGGGCTAAACTGGACCTGCGTACTCAGCGGCACGATGGTCGAGGCGCTGGCCCTTTCACCGGACTTTTCCCGGGATCGTACACTGTGGGCTTCCACGTTCACCGGCGAAGCGGTACTGGGCGTGTACGTCTCCAACGACGGCGGTGATCACTGGGCGATCCTGACCCCCTCGGTACGCGCCCGCGTGCTCGTCCCATCGCCCAACTATGGCGCGGACCGCACGCTGTTCGCCGGTACCGGCGAGCGTGGCCTGCTCAAGTCCACCGACGGCGGCGCGTCCTGGACCGAGGTCTTGACGCAACCCGTGACGGCCCTGGCTGTGTCGCCTGCCTACGGTGCCAGCCGCACGCTCTACGCCGGGGTGCAGGGCGGCCCCGCCGTCCCGGGCGAACTCTACCGCTCGCACGACGGCGGCGCAACCTGGCAGTGCCTGGACACTGGTATCCTGCCCACCTGGGAGGGGCAGACCGTGACGATCTCCTCCCTGGCTTTTGCGCTGGATGGCTCTGTCCTGGCCGGGGTTTTCTACGGGAGGGAGGCCGGCGGCGGTGCGGTGTACCGCTCGCTGGACGGCGGGACGACCTGGCAGCCGGCGGGCGGTGGGCTGGGGGCGCACAACCTGTTCGCGCTGGCCACGGCGCCGGGCCGCTCGCTGTCGTTCTACGGCGGCACTGATGGCGGCCTGTTCCGGTTCGAGGTGGTTCAGGGCGGTCCGGCAGAGCCGGGCACGTGGGAGAGCAGCGGCCCGCGCGGCGGCCGGGCGCAGGCGCTGGCCATCTCACCCGATTTCATAAACGACGGCGTGGCCTTCGCCGGCGGGTGGCTGTATGACAGAGCGGGTGGGGCGTCTGGCACCGGCATTTGCAGGTCTACGGACGGAGGCCAGACGTGGCAACCGTCCGCCAGCGGCACAGGGAATGTCTACTACAATTACGGTTCGGCCATCCTCGCCTACGCCGTCTCGCCCGATTTCGCTACGGACCGGACCGTCTTCGCCGCTACCTGGGGTGGGCTGGTCAAGTCTACCGATGGCGGGGAGCACTGGCAGTGGCGCACCCGCGTCTACTCTGGACCACCCGGCACGATCACGGCCGTCGCGGTCGCGCCTGATTATGCCACCAGCCGCCACGTCCTGGCCGGCGGTGGTTGGGGTGGGGTGTTCCTCAGTCGGGATGGCGGTATCCACTGGACAGCCAACTATAGCGTGTCGGCCGCAGCCGCCATTGCCTATTCGCCGGACTTGCTCTCCGACGGCGTCGTCTTTGTCAGCGGCGGCTCCCAGGGCCTCTACAAAACGTCCGACGGTGGCATTCAATGGACATCCGTCCTGACGCAGCCGGTGTCGGCGCTGGCCATCTCGCCGCAGTATGGCGCCGACGGCACGCTCTTCGCCAGCGGCGGCGATTCCCTGAACATCTCGCACGATGAGGGAATGAACTGGGTCACCGCTACTGTTGCATCGGATGGCTCGCCTGTCAGGACGCTCGCCATCTCCCCCTCGTTTGCCAGTGACCGGACGCTCTTCGCCGGCACTAACAGCGGTTTGTACCGCTCGGACGATGGCGGCATTTCCTGGGACGCGGTGGCGGGCTATCCGGGCCTTGCGGCACAGTCACTGGCCATTTCGCCCGGCTGGCCGGACCACGCTGCCCTGCTGGTTGGCACCGACCTGGGGGTCTATCGCACGACCGATGGCGGCCTCACGTGGGCGCGGGGGGAGGGCCTGGCGACTCTA
>Ga0315289_10001502_pt1 | contig 36319 bp, 36 predicted proteins | sample YL17G11_40_MG_FD_203452 | JGI IMG/M metagenome (GOLD analysis project Ga0315289, IMG submission 203452) | Sediment microbial communities from Yellowstone Lake, YNP, Wyoming, USA - YL17G11_40 | ecosystem: Environmental > Aquatic > Freshwater > Lake > Sediment | place: USA: Wyoming | collected...
AGAAAGGTCTCGATAAGTGAATCAGTTAGATTAACTGCTAAACTGGGAGTCTTGAAGAAGAGAGGGTATTTGCCAAATTTCCCCTCTATTTCTTTTCCTAACTGAGGGGGGTAAGTGAAGTCATCCTTGCCGGAGGGAGTTAAAAAATCAGTGATCAAAGCACCCTTCAGTTCTCTTGGAGGATAGGTGGTAGGAAGGTTTAATACTAAGCTGATGCCACCTTCTTCACCTATGATTTCCCAGATTGATTTATCTTTTCTGGTATAAGAGTTGATGGGATGGGGTTTGAAATCGGCATCTCGATAAAAAAAGTCATAGATCCCATGCTTTCCCGGGTTTTTCCCGGTAATGAAGGAGTTCCACGCAGGAGCTGTAACGGGAGGAATAACGGATTCCAGCTCACCGCTGATACCCTCATCCATCATTTTTTTCAAAAAGGGTAACTCCCCCTGGTCTATCCAGGGATTGAGGAGTTCGAAGCTTCCACCGTCCAACCCGATCACAAGTACTTTACGTTTCATGATTTACCTTTCATGGCACACAGTTCGTCGATTATTCTTTGGGAATGATGAGATGAGCGAAGAACCTTCTTACTCCTTTCTCCATACGTTCTCCTCTCTGATCCACTCTCCCATTCTCTTTATGCCTTCTGCAAAACCTATCTTCGGCTGGTATCCCAGTTCTGTTCGGGCGCGGCTTAGGTCAACCTCGAGATCATGGGTCAAAAGATAAAGGCCATAGAGTGTGAACAATGGCGGGTCTTCACGCCTTGTCAGTCTGGCCTGTATCCCCATGAGGAAGACAACGAGCAAGGCTAAGGAAAATGGCACAGGTATCCTGGGTGGGGGGAGTTGAAACAGCTTGGCTAAAGCGCAGAAGTATTCCTTCGCCGTTACTTTTTCTCCATCAGTTATATGGTACACCCTGCCTGATTTTCCCGATTTGCCGGCGAGGATGAGTCCATCAACTACATTTGAACAGTAGGAGAGAGTGAGATGGTTCTTGCCTCCATCCACAAGAAATAATCTTTTATTTTTCAAATGACTCACAAGACGTGGAAGTGTTTTCGTATCTCTTGGTCCCCAGATTAAGCCGGGCCGCACAATAGTGACCGGTAACCCTTTAAGCTGAGTGTATTCAAGGGCGATCATCTCTCCCTTTCTTTTTGTCTCGGTGTAGAGATCCAAAACTTTTCGAGAATAAGGGAATGTTTCATTGATTGGCTTAGGAGACTTATGTAATGCTAAAACGGTGAGGGAGCTCGTATGGACCACCTTACATCCGTTCTTGAGCGCTGCCTCAAGGAGATTCCTCGTCCCCTCTACATTTGCTTCATAAAATGATTCTTTTTCCCCCCACTCATCAACCATCCCTGCACAATGGTAGATGAGTTCAATACCTTTCGCTGCTGAAACAAGCGAGGCAGGTTCCCGTAAATCTCCGCAGGAGAGTTCCACCCCTAATCCCTTGAGCCGATTTGCCTTAGCCTCATCCCTCACTAAGGCCCTAACCCTTTTCCCCTCTTTTACTAAGGCCTCTGCCAGGTGGCCGCCTAAGAAGCCGGTTGCACCGGTGATCAATACCTTCATCTTATCCTTTCCTTAATTGATCCGCGGTGTTCTCTTAACGATTAAGGTAGAATTCTGGCCACCAAAGCCGAAGGAGTTGGAAAGGGCTATTTCTATCTCTTTGTTTCGAGAGCGATTGGGTATGTAATCAAGATCACATTCAGAATCAGGAATTTCATAATTGATGGTAGGAGGGAGAAAGCGATGGTACATCCCGATCAGGGTGGCAAGCAGCTCTAATGCACCGGCCGCCCCCATAAGGTGGCCGAAGAGAGATTTACTGCTACTGATCGGGATCCTATGAGCATGGGAACCAAAGACATTTTTTACTGCCTTGGTCTCAATTCGATCATTTTTGATCGTGGCAGTACCATGGGCATTGATGTATTCTACCTCCTCTAACGCAATCCCTGCATCCTTGATTGCTCTCTCCATAGCGAGGATTGCACCAGCGCCCTCAGGGTGGGGATCAGCCACACTATAGGCATCCAGTGATGTACCATAACCAATGACCTCCCCATAGATTGGGGCTCCCCTTCTCAAGGCATGTTTCAATTCCTCCAGGATGAGGATGCCAGCCCCTTCTCCCAGGACAAAGCCGTCCCGGGTCAAATCAAAGGGCCGTACCGCCCTTTCCGGCTCATTATTTCTTGTACTCATCGTGCCTAAGAGACAGAACCCAGCTACACCGAAAGGGAAGATCATGGAATCATAGCCACCGGATATCACCAGATCGCATTCTCCCCTTCTGATCATCCGATAAGACTCGCCTATTGCCTGGGAAGAGGCGGCACAGGCGGAGATAATAGTGTAACAGGGACCCTTTATCCCATATTGATGAGCAATAGTTATAGCACCAAGATTAACAGGTACCCATTTGGCAGAGTCTTCACCTCCTTTAAAGATATTATCGATCACACTCAATTTGAACTCATCCCAACCCAAGTAACTCCTCTGCCCTATTACCTCAAGTCCATTGGCCATAACCGGTTCTTTCTTCGAGATCATTGGATGAATCCCCGAACCCAGTATGACGCCGCATCGGGTTTCACCTATCTCCTTTCTGTCTATGCCCGAATCCTTTAAGGCCAATCTACAGGCTGAGTGTGCGAGAAGGGTTCTTCTATCATTGGTGAAGGTAAGGATCTCCATCCCGGATAGTATGGCATCTGGATCAAACCCCTTTACCTCTGCAGCGATCCGCGTAGTAAGTGCTGATGCATCAAAGAGCGTAATAAGACCGACCCCTGATTTTCCCTCTGATAGGTTCTTTTTAAAATCCTCCTTTCCTATCCCGATAGGGGAGACGATCCCTAAACCGGTTACGACCACATGCCTATTCATCATCCAACTTAATCAGATATTTCCCACTGGCAAAGACATAACCCGCCCTTATCTTCTTCTTATGTTCATTCGGGACCTCAAAGAGGGTGTAGTAGATCCGCTCAATCTGAGCAACCACATCTTCTTTAACCATTGCAATGCCCCGAATAGCTGCACCATATTCATTGATTTCTGTAATCTCGACCTTTAGGATTAATTGATCACCTGGATGCACAAACTTAAAGAATCGTGCTTCGTCAATCATCACCATAATGGCGAGGTAGCAATAATTCATGGAGGTACTGATAGCCCATCCCCCTACCTGGGCAAGTGCCTCAATGATAAGAGGTTCAGGGAAGACAGGAAGACGAGAGTAGTGGTTTAAAAAAAATTCCTCACCGCCGGAGATACTTTTTATGCCTACAGCCTCTTTATCTTTTACAAAATGCTCTATCCGATCAATGAAAAGAAACCTCACTCTTGCTGCCTGCTTTCTTTATATGAGGAGAAAAGTTTTTTAAAAAATCGTTGCTCGGAAAGGTTTTGATAACGTCACGTGAAAGGTAATGGTATCACTTCTTATGGAGAGAAGATTCCTCTGGGTTTCTCCCTGGTCAGAACCGAAAAATGCAGTCTGGTCTCTTTCGGGTCTTCCAGTTTTTCAACCTCAATAAAGCTCAGCCTTCCTGAATCGAGAACAGTTTTTACCTTGCCATTAACCTTGGTCTCTCCTCGAAAATAGACCCCTTCCTCATCCCAGGAGATGATATTCACTTCTATGGTCATCTGATCTCCTGGCTTTATAGGATCTTTGAATTTCACTTTGTCAATGTCGGTGATTGTACCCTTAACTGAGTAATCCTTTGTAATATAGACCAGCCAGGAGGCGAGTTGAGAGATCGCTTCCACCTGAAGCACCCCGGGCATTATTGGGAAGGTGGGGAAGTGGTCCGCGAGAAAGTCCTCACTTAAGGTGACACTCTTGATCCCAACCGCTGATTTCCCCTTTTCATAGGAGATGATATGATCAATAAAAAGAAACCTCAATCTTCTTAATCCCCCTTAGGCTATGATTTGGGCACATGCTACAGCATAATTCCGGCAGTGGGATAGAGAGATTGATATCCTTTTAATCCCTCTTTCTTTCACTATTTCCTTAACTCGCCCATGGGTGCTCACCTCTGGTCTTCCCCACTGATCATTCACAACCTCCACATCTGTCCAGCCAATGCTCCCACTCCATCCGGTTCCCAGGGCCTTGAGCACGCTCTCCTTTGCTGCGAAACGGGCTGCCAAGTGTTGATACATATTTTTCTTTTTGGCACAGAATTCGATCTCACGAGGGGTATAAACCCGAGACAAAAATCCTTTGTGCCGCAATGAGATGTCTTCAATCCTCTTAACTTCAGTAATGTCAATCCCGATACCTGTCAAACCCCTCTAACCTCCTTTTCTTTAAGATACCTTTTGGTCAGGTTGATAAAGGTCTGGACCGTAAAGAGGGTAGGGATATCTTCAGCCCTGAATCCTTCAGGAATCTTTGCAGGGTCCACTTCAGGCATCTCCATCTTCAACTTCTCTATCCCCAAAGGGGTTAATACCCCATCCTTTACCAGATCATCTTCTTTAAGACCCTGGCTGGAAAGGACATTTTGCTGGATTCCGCCTCGAGGTATTTGAATCCCAAAAGTTTTCTCTAATCGAAAAACGATATCCAGTAAATCGAGGGACTCTGCCCCCAGATCATCAAAGAGGATAGCATCAGGCACAACCTCTTCCACATCAATCCCTAGGGCTTGAGCAATGCACATCCTCACCTTTTCATTTATCTCTCGATCATCCATAGTTACAACTCCTTTATTTTAGCCGTGATCCGAATTCTCTGAGACACTAAAGCCCTCATGGATAGCCTCTTTAAGACTACGAGGTTCCCTGGCATCACCGATATACTCTACCTTCCCCACAGTTTTTTCAAATCCTTTATATATACTACTATCATTTCTTACCTTGTGGGTTGCTCCCACCAGAGTATCGTATCCATCAAACTTACTCAATTCCTTTTTATGTTCTATTATCACAAAACCCCTATCCACCTCAACCACCTTTGACCTGAGCAGTACTTCTACATCAGGATTTTCCATTAGACGATGGGATAGGTGGTATCTCACAGAAGGAGGCAGTCCATATCCAATAAGCCTTTTCATTTCAACAAGGATGACCCTTTTCCCTTTATGAGCCAGGAAATCAGCCAGTTCAGCTCCTTCTGGTCCTCCTCCAATAATCAATACCTTTTTCCCTACTTTATCAGGGTTAAGAAAGGCCTGATCCAGTGTCAGGCAATCCCTATTTCCCCACCCCTTAATTGTAGGGAGGGTATGATGGGAACCAGTAGCAACGATTATCCTGTCCGGTTTAAACTCATCTAAAAACTCCGGTGTTATTTCATGCCCTAAACGGATACTAATCTTCTCTTTTTTAACCTCTCTTAAAAGATAGTCTAAGAACTCTCTCACGGGAGACTTACCTGGAGCAAGGCTTGCCACCTTTAATTGACCTCCCAGGGATCCTTCTTTCTCAATGAGGGTAACCTCTTTTCCCCTTTTTGACAGTTCGATGGAAGCCTGCATTCCAGCTGGGCCCCCTCCTATTACTAAGACCTTTTCACCCTGAGTTTTAATGGTATTCTCTTCTTCTCCATGTCCTACGTGAGGATTAACTACGCAAAACATCTTTCCATAATAGATACTTTCGATACACCGATTGCAGGAGATGCACGGCCGAATATCTTCAACCTTACCCTGTAAGGTCTTTAAAGGAAGATAGGGATCAGCAATTAATGCTCTTCCCATACAGATTAGATCTGCCTTCCTTTCTCTTAAAATCCTTTCGGCTGTCTCAGGCTTTCTAATCCTCCCGACAGTCATAACAGGGACTGGTACCACCTCCTTTATCCCATGAGCGAGGTGAACAAAACAACCCTCTTGTAGATAGTAGCAGGGCATATTTAAATAAGCTGATTCGTAATTACAGGCCGAGACATTCACTGCCTCTATCCCGGAATCAACTAAGATTTTAGCTATCTTCTTACTTTCCCTGCGGTCAATTCCTCCCTTAACATACTCATCAGCACTTATCCGACAGATGATGGGAGAGTGATTACCAAACTTATTTTTGATTCCCCGGATGATCTCTACGGCAATTCGAGCCCTGTTCTCTGTGTTCCCTCCATACTGATCAGTCCGGATATTAGAGTATGGGGAAAGAAACTGACAGAGGAGGTATCCATGTGCCATGTGAAGTTCAATAGCATCAACCCCGGCCTCAACACCCCTTTGGGCAGCTTCGATAAACGCCCTCACAATCTGATCGATCTCCTCTCCCGTGAGTTCCCGGGGAACTTCCTTCAATGATGGACAGGGGAGGGGAGAAGGAGCGACAGGTTGAGTATTGATAAATTCCCGCAAGGTCTGCCTTCCTGCGTGGTTGAGCTGAATACAGACCTTTGCGCCTTCTTGATGAATCGCAGAGGTGAGTTCCTTTAATCTGGGGATATACCTCTCATTATGGATGCAGAGCATCCCTCGATCCACCCTTCCATAAGGGTGGACAGCTGTATTTTCTAAAATGATCAGTCCCACTCCCCCCTTGGCCATCTCTCGGTAGTAAGAAATCATCTGATCCGTTACATAACCATTTGAGTCTGCCATATGAGTTTCCATGGCCGGGAGGACAATCCGATTCTTGAGCTTCAGATTACCGATATTGAGTGAGGTAAAAAGATTTTCAAATTCAGGCATAACCATTAGCCCCTAAATCCACCATCTACTCGAACTACCTCACCCGTGATATAGGAGGACTCATTTGAGGCTAAAAACACAACTACATGGGCTATCTCCTCTGCCTTTCCCATCCTCCTCAAAGCAATAGAATCTAAGATCGTATCTCGAGCCCTCCTGATCACCTGACTGCTCATCTCAGTTTCTATCACCCCTGGGGCAATGGCATTTACCGTGATCCCCTTGGGGGCAAGTTCCATAGCTACTGCCCTGGTAAATGCATTGATTCCTCCTTTCGAGGCGGCATAATTTGACTGTCCTCTTCCTCCCCTTTCTCCGGCAATCGAAGAAATATTGATTATCCTTCCACTTTTCTGAAGGATCATATACTTAGCCACTGCCTTAGTGCAATTGAAAACCCCACCTAAATTGGTATTGATCACCAGATCCCAGTCTTTCCTCTCCATGGATATCAGGAGTTCATCACGCGTGATGCCAGCATTGTTCACCAATACATCGATCCTCTCCCATCTCCGATAAATTTCATCTACCATTCTTTCCACCTCTCCGAGATTGGAGACATTGGCCTGGATACTGAATATCCTGTCCCCCCTGCTCTCTCCCTCTTTTACCAAGCTTTCCGCCTCATCTTTACTCTTCAAGAAGTTACAATAGACGATAGCCCCTTCTCTTGCCAGGTGGAAGACGATGGATTTCCCTAAACCTCTTGTCCCGCCGGTAACCAGGATGACTTTATCCTTAAGCCTCATTTTTTCTCCTCAGGCTACTTGTCTCTCCCTTTTAAAGGCCTTTCTGGTAACCCGGAGATTTACCTCATCGAGAGGTTTACAAAAACTTCTCAAGGTATCGGGGATAAATCCATGCATTTTACTTTTTCGCCCAATCTCTTCGATCTTCTCCAAGTTCAGTTCCCTACCCAGGGAAAAGGATTTGGATTCACCTTCTAAGGCAAGAACCATGGTCTCGGCCAAACAGGCAGGTACATCATTGGTCTCCCAATTTGCGAACCTATATCGAGATGGTGTATCTTTGGGCAGGGTAACTACTCCTCCGTCAATAATCAAGATATCCCTTCGTTTCCTTCTTTTCTTAATTACATCTCTCGGTTGTGCAATATCCAGGACTATGCTTCCGGTCGGAAGGAGGTCTGGATCAATGATCTGACCCGTAGAAGTGGCAGTAAATATAATTCCTCCCTGATTAAGGGAGTGCCTTAGGTCTTCTGTAATTTCAATCTTTGCAGTGAATGATTCCTTCAATTCCGATATAAAACGATCCAGAAAAGGTGTTTTTCTCCTGCTCACCAGGATGAGATTGAACCCCTTTTTGGCTAAGATCCGAGCAATGGCTAAGGAGATACTGCCCGGGAATCCTACAATCACGATCTTCCCAGAAGAAAGATCGAGATCAAGCTCCCTTTGCAACCTTTCAAAAGTAGCCATTGTAGAATAGACGGTAAGGGAATTTCCTGTGGTGATAGAGGAAGTTACTCTCTCAGCAATTTCTTTACCTCGGGAGCCTATCGCTCCCAATAATCCTCCCAAGCCATTTATCCATGCCCCCTGATCCTGTGCCTGGTGACAGGCCTTTTCCACGAGATCCACTGCAGTAGATTGGAGATTGAGAATTTGATCTGGCAATAAGAAAATACAGAATACTTTTCCGCTGCATGAGATGTTCTGATGTGACACTACTCTGGAAAAGGTGAAGATTGGTTTAACCACCTTCCTCTTGAGGCATTGAGATTTTATAAAATCCACTGGACCAAAAGGGACGATAGGGATGGCTTTGAGGAATACCAGCTTCCTCAATTCAGATAAACTTCGGGGGTGAACGATGAAGCTGAATTGTATCCCACCAGGTGCAAATTTCGGTGCGAGCATACGTCCGATCTTTGTTATAATCGCTGAACAATGAGTGCAGTGGTCTGTCCACCGAACCCTTGATTTACGGACAATGCCACTTTTATCTCTTCCTCACGGGGCTGGTTGGGTACATAATCCAGGTCACACTCAGGATCAAAATTCTGATAATTGATGGTAGGAGGAATCATTCCATTCTCCATGGCTAAAATGCAATAGATCAACTCCACAGCACCAGAAGCTGTTCCCAGGTGACCGGTCATTGATTTCGTAGAACTTATGGGGGTTTGGTAAGCATGGTCACCCAACAACCCTTTGTATGCCAGGGTTTCTGCCCGGTCGCTCTCTACAGTAGCAATACCGTCGGCATTAATGTAATCTATTTCATTGGCACGTATCCCAGCCTCTTTCAGGGCAGCTCTTACTGCTGCTATGATTCCACTCCCCTGAGGACAGGGCTGATAGAGGTGATAAGCAGTGGTGGTATTACCATAACCTGTTACCTCGGCATAGATCTTGGCATTCCTCTTGAGGGCATGTGAGTGCTCTTCGATTATCACCATCCCTGCACCTTCGCCTAAGACAAACCCATCTCTCTGCCGATCAAAAGGTGAACATATACCAGAGATATCTCCCCGGGTCGAGAGAAGATTGAGGGAATGATAACTGAAGATATTACTGGAAAAGATCAGGGAGTCGTATCCTCCTGCCATCATTACCTCTGCATCTCCCCGCTGAATGGCTCTCACTGCATCTCCTATGGCCTGAGAACCTCCCGTAAAAGGACCAATGATATTGTTGTTTTCTCCCTGGATTTGGTAGAGAGAGGAGATGTAAAAGAAGGCATTATTTGGCAAGGTTTTAATAAGAAAGAGGGGATGGATTCCACCTTCTAACAGACTTCCAAAACGCCTTATGTCAAATTGCTCTTTATTCTCATCCCACGATTTCTTTATGATTTCCACTGAATCTTCAAAGCCGGGCCCATCTTCAAATCCACCACCCCCTGAGCCTATTACTGCTCCAAAGCGAGGAGGGTCTACCATCCCTACGGTAAGACCAGCATCATAGAACGCCATCTTAGCTGCTGCGAGGGCGAGGTGAACATTTCTGAAGGTCAGTTTTAATATCTTCCGGTCAATACCATACGTTGAGGGAAGAAAATTCTTTACTTCTCCTCCATTCTTTACGGGAAAGGGCGTAGGATCAAAAAGGGTGATTTTATTCACACCCGATCGTCCCATTTTCAGGGCTTCCCAATTTCCTTCTTTCCCTATACCCAAAGGGGAGATTACTCCTAAGCCCGTAATGACCGCCCTTTTCTCTCTTTCTTCTCTCATCTTATCAACTTTTAAGAAAATCTTTTTATGATCAAGCTCGTATAGTCCCCTTCTGGACCAAAGGTGTTTGACATCACGATATCAACTTTTCTCTCTCGAGCCTCATTTGGGACATAATCCAAATCGCAGCGTGGATCTGGATGGTGATAGTTTATGGTAGGGGGGATAATATCCTGGCTGATGCTCAGGATGGAAAAAATCAATTCAGCAGGACCTGATGCACACAGTAAGTGACCCATCATGGACTTATTTGAACTTACAGGGAGTTTATAGGCATAATCTCCGAACACCTTTTTTATTGCCTCAGTCTCAGCCCAATCGGATATTTCACAGGATCTTCCATCGGCATTGATATAATCAATCTCGTCAGGAGAAATACCAGCATCCTTCAGAGCTCCCCGCATGGAAATTTCCGCACCATTTGTCTCCCGGACAAACGATTCTTTGCTTGGCATTTCTCCCATCCCGTAGACACAAGAACTATAACCTAAAATCTCAGTGTAAATCTTTGCACCTCTCTTCTGCGCATGGCTCAGATCCTCTACGATCAGGAAGGCTGCTCCTTCTCCCAATACCAATCCGTTTCTCTTAAGATCAAAGGGACGGCAAATTTTTTCCGGATTGTCAGAAGAAGGGGAGAGAAGATCTTTTAAAAAAAAGGAGGTCAAACAGATAGGATTAATAGTATCACACCCCCCAACAAGGAATACGGGGAATTCTTCCTCCCGAACCTTTTTCACCACCTCTCCAATGGCTTGAACGCCAGCAGACGCAATGGAACTGAAGATAAAATTGGGGCCCTGGATATGATAGAGTATAGAAATGTGGCACAAAGCCATATTTGGCAAAATGGTGAAAGGCCAAATAGGATTGAGAGATTTTAAGCCTTCTCTTCCAAACCTCTGGTGATCAAAGGTCATATCCTCGCTCAAGGATGCATAGATAGCAGCGACAGCATCTTCAATTGTATACTGAGTGCCACCTATCCCGAGAGCAAGTCCGAGTTCCCTTGGATTGACACCGGAATCAGAAATAGCCATATTGGCGGCAGCCACTACCAACTGACCCCCTTTATTCATCAATTTAATAGATTTCCGTTTCGGTATGAATCTCTCGGGGGCAAAATCTTTGATCTCGCCGGCAACGGAGTAAGGAAGATTTTCAGAAATGGGAGAACTTACCTTTCTTATCCCCGATCTCCCCTGAATCAGGGATTTCCAGCTCTCCTCCAGATTATTTCCTAAAGGAGAAATAAGGCCAAGCCCCGTAATCACTACCCTTCTATCCATCCCTTTTTCAATTATCCTTATCTTCGATAAATCTCTCGACGATCAGACTGACATTCTGACCACCGAAGGCAAAAGAGTTGGATAGAACTGTTTTCACGTCTTTCTTCCTGAAAATGTTGGGTACATAATCCAGATCACACTCCGGATCAGGGTGAGTCAGATTAACAGTAGGAGGAATAATGTTATGTTGGATGGTAAGGATACTGATGATCAACTCCACTGCTGAAGAACTGGCAATTAAATGGCCGAGCATTGATTTATTAGAGCTTATGGGAATCTCGTGGGCCATTTTCCCAAACACCTTTTTTATGGCTCGGGTTTCACTCCGGTCGTTTGATAAGGTAGCAGTTCCATGGGCATTAATATGATCAATTTCCTCAGGAGAGCGGTGAGCATCCTTAAGTGCTGCCAGTATGGAAATATCCGCTCCACTCCCATCAGGGGTAGAATCAGTTATTCGGTAGGCATTGGAGGAACTCCCGTATCCTGTTAACTCACCCAGGATTCTGGCCCCCCTTTCTTGAGCATGAGATAACTCTTCGAGGATGAGGATACCTGCCCCTTCACTCAACACAAATCCATCTCTATGCTTATCAAAGGGTCTACTTGCCTTTTCCGGTTCATCATTCTTCCTGGATAGGGCGCCTAATAATCCAAAACCTGCAATAGAAAACTCGCTGATAATTGACTCACATCCGCCAGCAATCATTACATCTGCCTCTCCGAATTCGATGCTCCGCTTAGCTAATCCAATCGCATGTCCGCTGGATGCACAGGCAGTAGATGAGGTGTTAATTGGCCCCCGGGCATTAAAAATAAGAGAGAGAAGATAGGAAGAGATACTGGCTGTCCGGCGTATAGGCCAGATCCTTCCTAAGGGTTTAGAACTATCGAAGTAATAGTTACTCCCTGAGATCAAAGCTTGATAGGTTCGATTCTCACCATAAACCTCATCGATTTGATCCAGGTGGATATGCTCTTCATTGGCACCGAGTGAGACTCCAAATTTGGTTGGATCAATATCTCTGAGATTAAGTTTCGAATCCTCAATAGCCATCTGGGTAGCGGCAAGACAAAACTTGGTAGCACGACTCATAAAATCAAAAAGATAAGGGTCAAACCCAAATCCATTTAAATGAAAACCCTTAACCTCTCCAGCTATCCGAATAGGAAAAGTAGAGGCATCAAAGAGGGTAATGTGATTTATCCCTGACCTCCCTTCTATCAATCCTTCCCACGTACTCTTAACATCCAATCCCAATGGGGTAATTGCACCAAAGCCAGTTACCACAACCCTTTTTTTCAAACTTTTAATCTCCCAATGTGCAATAGAGCTTTAAACAAAATTTTCTGGCGAAATGATGAACGGATAATATAAAAAAAGCGCCAACTTCATCCTTTTCTTAAGAAAAGTTGAACTTTGGATAATAGTAAAAATCTCTTTCCTTGTCAAGCATAGATAACTATGGTATATTTTTTATCAACTTTATTTGTGTTCACTCAATCAAAGAGCAAGGATTTACATCCTACAGCGAGGAAGAAATGGATTACCACAAGGTTTTAGTAGTGGATGATGATAAAGATAGCCGCGATTCCTTGGTTGAACTCCTCAAGGGAGAAGATTTTGAGGTGTGGGGAATGGATAGTGGGGGAGCAGCTCTCGATATCCTCAAAGAAAAGGATCCGGGAATCATCTTGACCGATCTTAAGATGCCTAAAATGGATGGTCTTCAATTATTGGAACAGATAAAAAGCACCAGTCCCCAATCCATTGTCGTCGTATTCACTGGTTATGCCTCAATTGAAACTGCTGTTAAGGCAATGAAACTCGGGGCTTATGATTATATCGTTAAACCATTTTTGTTTGAAGAGATAAAGATCATATTGCAGAGGGCTATAGAATATCAGAAATTACAGAATGAAAATATCCTTCTTAAACAAAATCTAAAGGCCAAATATCGTTTTCAGAACATCATCGGTGACAGCGAAAATATAGAGGAGATCTTTCGATACGTTGAGAAAATAGCCAATACAGATAGCACTATCCTGATCTCTGGTGAGAGTGGTACAGGTAAAGAACTCATAGCGAGGGCCATTCATTTCAACAGTGACCGAAGAAATAGGCCTTTAATATCGGTTAATTGTGGAGCCATCCCTGAAGACCTGTTGGAAAGTGAGATGTTTGGCCATGAGAAAGGCTCCTTTACCGGTGCAATAAAGACCCGTATCGGAAGATTTGAAATGGCCAATGGGGGGACTATCTTTTTAGATGAGATTACTGATATGAGCCCAGGCCTTCAGGTTAAGCTTTTAAGGGTTCTTCAGGAGCATGAATTTGAAAGGGTAGGTGGAGTGAAGACAATCAAGGTGGATATACGGGTGATTGCTGCTACCAACCAAGATCTGGAAAAGGCTGTTGCCCAAGGTAAATTCAGGGAAGACCTTTATTATCGTCTCAATGTAATCCCAATAAAACTTCCACCTTTGCGGGAAAGAAAATCAGATATTCCACTCCTTGTCAACCATTTTATTGACCGGTTCAATAAAGAGAAGAACTGTAAGATAAAAGGTCTTTCAAAAGAATGTATAGAGCATTTAATTAACTATCCTTGGCCAGGAAACGTGAGAGAGCTGGAGAATATGCTGGAACGCTTGGTAATTCTCAAGGGAGAGGGAACAATTGAGGCCTCAGATCTTCCTGAAAAGGTGCTCAATTCTGAGTTAGATTCCTTCCCGATCAGTATTCCAGATTCAGGAATTTCTTTTGATGTGGCTGTAAACGAATTTGAAAAAGGACTTATCCTTAATGCCCTAAAAAAGAGCAACTGGGTAAAAAATCGTGCTGCAAAATTGTTACACCTAAATCGTACTACATTAGTTGAAAAGATGAAAAGAATCAATCTTACCAAAGAATCCGTCTAAAAAACCCTCCTTTTAGCAAATTCTATCTAAGAATATCGCCAAATTTCTGACACATCTGCTGAGAAGATTGACAGCTACCATAAAGGCAGCCAAACCCATCTTTTAATATTAACTCGATATTTCAATTATTTATCGAAAACTTTTTTCTGGCATACTTATTGCTGTTCCTTTAAGTAACCATTTGAAATTATCTTCTAAACACACAGAAGGAAGAAATCAATATGTTAATGGTAAAGGAAAGAACAAATAGTAGGGGAAAGTTAATAGAAGAGAATTTTATCCATAGAGATGGACGGGTAATTGCAGTTACCAGCGGAAAAGGAGGGGTAGGTATAACCAATGTGGTGGTGAATTTAGGCCTCGCCTTAACTATGCTCGGGAAAAAGGTATTAATCTTAGATGCAAATGTCGGTTTGGCTAATATTGATATACTGTTAGGTTTAATTCCTCAATATAACCTTAACCATGTTCTCAGGGGAGAAAAGAAGATTTCTGATGTAGTAGTCACCGGACCAGGTGGTATGAAGATCATCCCCGCCAGTTTGGGTGTACAGGAACTTACCAATCTGACCACAGAACAAAGGCTCATCCTCCTCTCTGAGCTTGCACCTTTGAGTAAGGAGGTAGACATCCTCTTAATCGATACTGGTGCAGGAATCTCCTCCAATGTTATCTACTTCAATCTGGCTGCTCAGGAGAATTTGGTAATCACCTCTCCTGAGCCCACTTCGATAACAGATGCCTATGCATTGATGAAAATACTTGCCATAGGATACGAAAAGAACCACTTTAAACTGCTCATTAATTCTGTCAAAGATGCAATGGAAGCAAAGGAGGTATATCAAAGCTTAAGTTCGATCACGGAGAAATTTTTGAACCTCTCTCTGGATTATTGGGGCTATATACTCTACGATCGAAATATCTCCCGAGCCGTAAGGTATCAGAGAATAGCTGTGGGGCTTTATCCCGATTCACGTGCCTCTAAGTCTTTCCTTTCCCTGGCCAAAAAGGTTTGTGACTCTCAACCAAGTTTTCACTCTCAAGGAGGGATTAATTTCTTTTGGGGTAATATCTTTAAAGGGTGCGAAGCACTTAATTTCTCAATTTCTTGATTAAAAATTGAGGTGACAGAAATGAAAAAAGCAACCAAAATGGTTCCCAAAAAGAGATCAGTTACGAAAGGATTATCGAGAGAACAATTGATTTTAGAGCATGCGCAGCTGATAAAATATATTGCTCATCGGATTGCCCTTCGAGTTCCTCCCCATATTGAGACACAAGATCTTATAGATGCTGGTGTGGTAGGTCTGATCGATGCCATCGAGAAATATGATCCTTCCAAAAATGTGAAATTCAAAACCTACGCCGAATTTCGGATAAGGGGAGCCATATTCGATGAGCTGAGATCCTTAGATTGGGTCCCAAGATCTATTCGAAAGATGGTTAATAAATTGGAAGATACCTATATAACCTTAGAGCAGCGATTGGGTAGGCCAGCCACTGATGAAGAGGTTGCTGAAGAGATGGATTTAGAGACTGAGGACTTCTACCAACTCTTAAAGCAGGCAAGGGGTGTGTCTCTCACGAGTATTGACCAGACATTGAAGATTGAGAATTCAAAGACAACTATCTTAGAGGTTACAGAAGACTCTCATGAGAACAACCCTTTGGAACAATTTAATATAAGTGAAATGAAAGAGCAGGTGGCAAAGGCGATTGATAACCTGCCTGAAAAAGAACGGTTGGTCATATCCCTCTACTATTATGAAGAATTGACAATGAAAGAAGTCGGGAAAGTATTGAACCTCACAGAATCGAGAGTTTCCCAAATCCATACCAAAGCAATCCTCCGTTTAAGAGGAAGGTTGAAAGAAATAGAGGGTAGAGAGGCAGTTTACCCCCTTTAAAACTTTTGACCTTTCACTCTCCATTATGATATACATTTCATCAGAGAAGGATGGGGCATTCAATGGAGAGAGAGAAGATCCTGATCACCGATGATGACCAGAGCATCCGAGAGATGCTTCTTGATATGATTCATCTCTTCGGGTATGAATGCCAGGCTGCCTGCAATGCTGAAGAAACACTAAAAATCCTTAAAGAAGACAATTTCTCTATTGTCATCAGTGATATCAAAATGCCTGAAATAGATGGGATTTCCTTAACTAAACTGATTAAAGATAGGTACTCAGAGATCGATGTGGTGATTATTACCGGCTATGATACCGACTATTCCTTTAAGGATGTGATCAAGGCTGGAGCTAGCGACTTCGTTACCAAGCCCTTTAGCATTGATGAATTAGAGGCTAAACTCAATCGGATCATCCGTGAAAGGAATCTCCAAAGAGAGCTAAAAGAAAAAAATGAGGAGCTGAAAAGGCTCTCGATCAGAGATAGCCTTACCGGATTATATAATCAAAGACATTTCTATGCAGAATTGGAGAAGGAGGGAGAAAGGGCCAGGAGGCAGAAACATTCACTTTCCCTTATTCTTTTCGATGTAGATAAGTTTAAAAGTTATAACGATACGTATGGCCATCTCGAAGGGGATAAAGTATTGAAGAAAATTGGAGAGATCGTACAAATATCTATCAGAAAAGATGTTGACTCTGGATATCGGTATGGAGGTGATGAATTTGCTGTGATAACTCCTGAAACTGATCAACAGCAATCAGCTAAAGTTGGCGAGAGGATCCGGAGAGAGTTTGAAGAATTCGGCTTCTCCATGCTAACTCTCAGCGTAGGAGTAGTCGAATTTGATAGTTCCCTCGGAATGGAGATACTGGTAAAGCATGCCGATGAGGCTTTATACCGAGCTAAAGGGGCAGGTGGAAATCAGATATATATATCGGCAGGAAAATTCCTGCACGAAGATTCGCTTTAATTTATTTAGAGAATAAGATCAAGGAGAGATTCGTTTACCATCTTTTCAGCAATCTTTCCGCTCTCTACCCAGTAAGTACCGGCCCATACCGCCTTCTTTAACATCGTCACTTTTTCCACTCTAATGTCTGGTGTCTCTTGTAAAACTTTTTTTATCTCTCGTAAATACTTCAATCGAGGAGAAGAATCTTTTCTTTTTAAAGGTAATTTTAAGAGAGAACGTTTGTGAGACATTGGTCTTTTTCCCCGAGTGTATTTCATATTATCTCAATTACAGGCTCAAAACAGATTTTGTTTCCTTCACATACTGTTATCTTTCAACATACTCATCGGAAAGGAACAATAAAAACTTTAACCTATCTGAAATTATTAAAGGCTGGAAGATGGTATTAATCATCTCACTCTATCGTGAATGGAGGTTAAAGCTGACTGAAACAAGGTGGAAACTATCAGGAATTGAAGCAGGTAGATAGCTCCCAAGGCCCCAAGAATATTGCAGAACCCTTTCTTAAAAGTGGTCGGTAATGGCCAATGTTTTGTATACTAAACACTCTGCTCTCCTCGCCAACTCTGTAGGGAGAAGTTCTCCATCGCTCCATAAAGAATGGTTGTGAAAATCGATCATCATTTCCCCTTATCGGTAAGATGAATATAGATAAAAGCCCCAAGGAGAGAACCTATCCCATCTGCAAACAAATCAAAAAGATTTGCATCTCTAAAAGGGACGAAATATTGATGGAATTCATCGCACACCCCATAAAGGGTGGACAAAAGGACGGTGAAGATTTTCAGTCTCTTATATCCTAGATCAGGGTAGTACTTCTTCAGTAAGTGAATTACCAATATTCCCAATATTGCATACTCGCCAACATGAGAGAGCTTATCAATGGAATAAAAAGTAAGGAAACGAGGGAGATGAGGAATCGAAGATAAATAGTATATCACACTAGCATAAACTAACAGGGGCAACCAATAAGAGAGGAAGGATCTCACATCTTATACTTTCCAAAATCCTCGGGAGACATAGTTTCTAAGATCTCCTTCCATTTATTTGAGTCGGTCTTTTCTTCCTCCATTTTAAATTTTTCAAGACTCACTATGCGGGATTTTTCAATTACTTTTTCGTTGACAAATATAGGAGCCCTAGTTCTCAAAGCGATAGCAATAGCATCACTGGGGCGGGCATCAATTACGATGGTCTTCTGTAATATATTGAGATGTAGGGCAGCAAAAAAGGTATTATCCTTAAGATCAACTACTTCTACCTTCTCCACCTCCACCTTAAGCTTATCCAGGATGTTTCTTACCAGATCATGAGTCATCGGGCGGGAAAGTTGGATATTCTCAAGTTCAGTGGCGATAGCGCTCGCCTCCAGCAGGCCAATCCAGATGGGAAGGACACTTTTCCCCTCGAGATCCTTGAGGATGATTATAGGGTTATTGGTAAAAGGGTCAATAGTTAATCCTGAAACCTTCATCTCTTTGAACATCTTCTCTCCCACAAGTAACTAATGTAATGGATCAATTAATTCTCCTTCCAGAGAGTGCAAGAAAGCCCTTTTTATACTCACTAAAACCAGACTACCCTGCAGTTCGATTTTGCCTTCAAAATTCACCACTTTATTACTTCGGGTTCGGCCTGTGAGCTTTTTAGGATCTCTTTTACTTACACCCTCTACCAGAACCTCCTCTTCTTTACCTTCCCGTCTCTTATTCTTCATCAAGGTATATTTCTTCTGGAAGTTCTGAAGATGCCATAATCTTTCAGCCTTTATTTTCTCATCCACTTTATCGGGTAGGGTAGAGGCTTTAACCTGAGGTCGATCAGAATATTTAAAAGAAAAAAGATCGTCAAACTCTACCTTCTCAAGCAAACTCAAAGTTTCTTCAAATTCTTCTTCTGTTTCTCCGGGGAATCCCACGATTACATCCGAAGTTATACCAATCTCCGGGGAGACCCCCCTTAATTTATTTATTTTATCGAGATATTCCTCCTGGGTGTAGTGCCGGTCCATTCTCTTCAATACCAAAGAGGATCCTGATTGAACCGGTAGATGGATATGTTCACACAGCTTTTTCAATTCCTTGAAGCAATGAATCAGTTGAGGCGATAGATCTTTGGGGTGAGAAGTGATAAAACGGATCCTCTCAATACCATTGACCTCATTGATCAAGGAAAGTAAGGATGAAAAATCATCTCTTTCATTGAGATCCTTACCATAAGAGTTTACATTCTGTCCTAAGAGGGTTACCTCTTTAACCCCACTCTCTGCGAGGAAGCTTATCTCCTGAAGGATCTCCTCTTTACACCTGCTCCTCTCCTTTCCCCGCACATAGGGAACCACACAATAGGCACAATAGTTATTGCAACCTTGCATGATGCTAACATAAGCCTTCACTCGTTGGGGAAGTCTGGGGATAAGGGATAGAGAATGAAAACCATTGAGGGAGGTATCAACTACCTTGTTTCTCTTTTCTTCAACCGCTTTCACCAGTTCAGACAATCTTGTGATACTCTGGGTACCAAACACCATATTTATATAGGGGACCTTTTGAAGGAGTTTTTCCGCCTCCTGCTGAGCCATACATCCCCCTACTCCTATGATCAGAGAAGGGTTTTTCTCCTTTAATCTCTTAAGTCTCCCTAATGTACTATAAACCTTTTGTTCGACCTTTTCTCTAATACTACAGGTGTTTAAAAGGATGAGATCTGCCTCGAGGAAATTATCTGTTGGGTGATAGTCGCATGATTTGAGAACCCCCAGCATCTTCTCAGTATCGTACTCATTCATCTGACATCCAAAGGTTTTTATGTAGCACAATCTTTTCTCAGCCATAATTGAGAGCCGTTTCTATGGAGCAAAACGTATATTTTCCCTTTAAGAGGTCTCTTTCAAAGGATAAGGTATTTAGCTTTTATGTGCAAGAAAAAATATTAAAAAAATATTGACAACAACTTAGGATTATTTAATTGTTAATCCACTCGGATTAACGTAATTGACGTTGACTGAAACAACACGTAATGGAGTAAAAAATGGATAAAGTAACGATTTTAAGCCTGCGGCAGATGAAAGAAGAGAAGAAAAAGATCACCATGCTTACCGCCTATGATTTTCCCACCTCCCAGATCCTTGATCAATGCAATGTTGATATTCTCTTGGTAGGGGATTCAGTAGGGAATACCATGCTGGGCTATGAAAATACCTTGCCGGTAACCATGAATGAGATGGTTCACCATACGAAGGCAGTGGTGAAGGGGAGAAAGAGAGCACTTGTGGTAGCAGACATGCCTTTCATGTCCTATCAGGTAAGTATCGAAGAGGCTAAGAGGAATGCTGGCAGGTTGATCAAAGAGGGAGGAGCTGAAGCGGTAAAGGTGGAAGGAGGAGAGAATATAGAGATGGTGATCAGGGCGATCTGTGAGATTGATATCCCTGTGATGGGACACATTGGACTTACCCCTCAATCCATTCACCGGATGGGTGGTTACCATCTGCAAGGAAAGGAAGAGAAACAGAGGGAAAAACTCTTGGCAGATGCCCTTGCCGTGGAGAGGGCTGGAGCTTTTGCTCTCGTCCTTGAGGTTATCCCGGCAAGCCTGGCCCAAGAGATCACCAGGTTGATAAAGATCCCTACCATTGGAATTGGTGCAGGTATCCACTGTGATGGACAGGTTTTGGTGATCAACGATCTCTTAGGTATTTCTGCTGAATTCAGACCTAAGTTTGTAAAGAGGTATGTGAATCTAAGAGAGATCATTAGCCAGGCGGTCAAAGAATTTATCTCTGAAGTTAAAGAAGGTAAATTCCCTGAAGAAAAGCACAGCTTTACATGAGGAAAAGATGAGGTTCATCACCTCGATTAAGAAGATGCAGGAATTATCAGAGAGATTGAGGAAAGAAGGGAAGGTTATTTCTTTTGTTCCTACCATGGGTTATCTCCATCATGGTCATTTGAGTTTGATGGAGGAGGGGAAAAAGCGGGGAGATGTACTGGTTATTAGCATCTTCGTAAATCCCACCCAATTTGGGATGGGAGAGGACTATGCTGTATATCCGCGCGATCTGGAAAGGGATAAAAGATTGGCTGAAAGTGTGGGAGTGGATATTATTTTTGCCCCAACCGAAGCGGAGATGTACCCCAAGGCTTATCAGACATTTGTACAGGTAGAAGAAGTGACCAAGAACCTGTGCGGCGTATCTCGTCCTACCCACTTTAGAGGGGTTACGACTGTCGTAGCTAAGTTATTCAACATTGTAAAGCCCCAGGTAGCAATCTTTGGAGAGAAAGATTTTCAGCAACTGGTGACCATCCGCCAGATGGTGAGAGATCTTAATTACGAGATTGAGATAGTAGGTATGCCCACCTACCGGGAAGACGATGGACTTGCAATGAGTTCCCGCAACACCTATCTGAATCCAGAGGAGAGAAAAGCAGCTTTAAGCCTTTATCGTTCTTTAAAAAGGGCCTCTGAATTGCTTAATTTGGGGGAAAAGAGAGCAGAGAGAATTATCCAAGAAGTGAGTAAAATCATGGAAGCAGAAGAACTCATCAAAGTAGACTACATCAAGATCTGCGACAGCGAGAATCTAAAGGATTTGATTACGGTTGATCGGGAGGCTATTGTGGCTATAGCAGCCAAGGTGGGTAAAACTCGCTTGATCGATAATCTTGTGCTCAAACCTTCTCATTGATCTCTCTCCCGGTACTCCCTTTGAACCATTTTCATGTCCTCCCACACATCTCGCTTCATATCAGGATTTCTGAGGAGGAAGGCTGGATGGTACGTAGGCATCAGTTTTATTCCTCTAAAATTGTGAAACCTGCCCCGGAGCTTAGTGATCTTTTCTTCGGTCATAAGTAAGGTCTGGGCAGCAAAATTTCCTAACGCACAAATTATGTTGGGCTTTATGATCTCAAGTTGTCTCAACAGAAATGGTTCGCAGGCCTTGATCTCGTCTGGTTGAGGATTTCGATTTTCTGGAGGTCGGCACTTGACGATGTTGGCAATATAAACTTCTTCCCTTTTCAACTCAATTGCCTGAATAATTCTGGTGAGAAGTTGTCCGGCTTTGCCCACAAAGGGTTCTCCTTGAATGTCTTCGTCCTTTCCTGGTCCCTCACCTACAAATACCAAGCGAGCATCGGGGTTTCCCACTCCAAAAACAATATTTTTTCTCTGGGCATAGAGATTACACCTTTTGCAATCCCCAATCATGCTTCTCAACTCTTCCAACAATTTACTCTTCTCTAAACGGGAGAGGTGAGATGTTTCTGGAGGAATAGAATTTTTTGTTCTCAGCGGAGTGAAGTTAAGGGAAGGTAGTAATGGGATTAGTTCAAGAAATCCCAATTCCTCGCGGTATGATAGATCCTCCCGTAAGGCCTTAAAGAGGCCCCTTATTTCTACGGACATCTTCTGGTACCGATCCATTCATCTTTCCCTTCTTTTCATTTCCTTAAGCCTATCCAATATTCTTTCCGCTATCTCGTCTTTAGGCTGGAGAGGCAAGTCTTCTATCCTTCCTTCTCGATCAACGATCTTGACCTGAATGGTATCTGATTCAAATCCAGAACCTTCCTGGGAGACATCATTAGCTACGATCAGATCGAGATTCTTGGTTTTAAGCTTATCCTGGGCATTCTTTATCAATTCCTCAGTCTCAGCAGTAAAACCAATGAGAATTCTATTCCCCTTATTTTTCCCTAATTCCTCGAGGATGTCAGGGTTCTTCTCCAATTCAAGAGTAGTAATGGAGGCATCACCTTTTTTCAGCTTCCTATCTCCCTTTACCTTGGGGCGATAATCGGCTACGGCTGCTGTCTTGATAATAACTGTAGCTTCCTGAAATTCTCTTAGGGTCGCCTCCCGCATCTCCAGGGCAGTCACCACTCTGATGAATTTTACCTTCCGAGGGGGGGCAAGATAGGTTGGACCACTGATTAGGATTACCTCTGCCCCTCGCTTTTGCGCTGCTTTTGCCAAGGCGTAACCCATCTTTCCCGATGAGCGATTAGTGATAAATCTTACCGGGTCTAAAAGTTCCTGAGTAGGTCCAGCTGTGACTAAGATTCTTTCATCCCTGAGGTCCTTTTTGGTAAATACCTCTTCCATCTCCTCAATAATTTCTCCTACCTCAGCCATCCTCCCTTTACCCTCCTCACCACAAGCCAAGTCTCCGAATCCAGGCTCGATGAGATGGTATCCCCACTGCTTGACGCTCTCCACGTTTCTCTGAACAACTGGGTTTGCCCACATCCGATAGTTCATCGCTGGGGCGAGGAGAATAGGGCATCGTGCCGCCATAACCAAGGTAGAGAGCATATCATCACCAATACCATTGGCGATCTTACCGAGGATATTAGCAGTGGTTGGGGCAATCACTATTATATCTGCCCTATCAGCCAGTGCTACATGGCCGATCTTGGACTCAGGAAGGAGATGGAACAGCTGAGTGATTACTGGGTTTCCGGAGAGCACCTGAAAAGTTAAAGGTGCAATGAATTCCTGGGCATTTTTAGTCATTACCACCTGAACCTTCGCCCCCAATTTTACCAACTCTCTCAAGAGTTCCGGTGACTTGTAAATGGCAATACCTCCTGTAACTCCTAAAATGCTCTCTTTTCCCTTCAAAATGTTCATCTTTTCTCCTCACTATGAATTTAGAAAAGGATTATGCTTTCTCTCTCTTCCTATCGTAGTCTCTGGACCGTGTCCCGGATAGACCTCAACACCATCACCTGGATCAATCACCAAAGCCTTTTGAGTAATACTACAACCCAGTATGTAACAGTTAGTCTGAAAAGCAGAAACTACTAATCTTTTGGGTATCAATACATCCCTCCTATGGCATCGAATTAATGATTTTTATCCCTCGATAGAGATAGTGCAAGCCAGATGCAATGGTAAAGAGTGCGGTTAATGCAAACATGATCTGAAGATTATCAATATTCAGGGTATAGTAATTGTAAAACAAACCTAAGAAAAGGGTCAAGAATTGAAACAAGGTCGTTAATTTGCTTATCCAGCTTGGTTTTATCTCCAGCGGATACGAGTTTATCAGTAAAATGAGGACTCCTAAAGAGATGATTACATCCCGGCTGATGACGATTATGGTAAGCCAGTTGGGGATGATATTCAGGATAGAAAGAGTGACATACGATGTGACCAAAAGGAGCTTATCAGCAATCGGATCAAGGTAAGCGCCAATAGATGTTTTTTGATGAAAGAACCTGGCTATAAAACCATCCAAGGCATCACTTATAGCAGAAAGAGAAAGGGTTATTAAACTTAAGCCATAATGTTCATATATTAAAAAGATGACCAAGAGCGGTATGAAAAGGATACGAACGAGACTTAAGAAATTAGGAATATTCATGGAATTGATTTTGAACTGCTGGGAAGGTTCTTAGGAAAAACTTTAAGTTCAATGAGAGTAGGCGAGCTACTTAACACCTGGAGATTGAAGCTTTCAAGACCCTTAGAGGTAAGGGTCTGAATAAAGGTTCGGCCATCCAATTTCGTCTCCACATCAATCTGACTGTTTTCCAAAGAGATCCCCCTCTGATAAATCCCATTAATCTCAGGGATTCTGCGTTTAATTTCCTCCTTCAGCTTAAGAAATTCTGAGAACCCTTGGAGTCCAACCACCTTTAAAAAGATTGTTTTAGAATCAACCTTTGCTTTCCACTGTTTGTTGATCAGATCGGTCATTTGGTCTAACAGTTTACCAATTGCCTTCTTTAATGCCTCTCCCTTTGCAGTGGCCTCATCAATGCTTGATGCAGGTGCATGAGACGAAGTCACCATAAAAACCTTCCCATCCTCAACCCGTAAGGCTTTAGCTGCTATGTTTGCCTGAACTGACTTCATACCACTATCACCCTCTGACTTCACCATTTCTATCTCAACATTACCGTTGATTACGATATCCACATCAAACTGCTTTCCATACTCTCTAATGGCTTCATCAGAGAGATTAACATCCTTAGTGTATTTCTTATTTTGAAAAATCTCTTTTAACAGAAAGACATGGTCAACGATATACATACCTCGTTCTTGGAATTTATTCTTAAGGATAGATTCAGAAAGAGTCAGAGGTGGAACTAAATTTTCGTAAGACCACCAGTACGTATATTGTTTTTGTCCGATATCCCGTTCAGCTATCATCAATAGAATACGGGGTGCGCGACGGAGTTGTCTGGTAATTCCTAACCTTTTCAATTCATTTCTTATATCATCTTGGGCTAAGGTAAACTGTATGGTTATCCGGTAGAAATCTTCTTGAGGAACCTCTGAGATAACTCTAAAACCCTCAATAAACCTTTGGCTCTGCTGATAGAGCCTTTCATTCAGAATCGGGTAATTATCCTCCATTACTTTTGAGGAAATTTCATTTTCCACTGACTGAATCATTGCTTTCTTCTTGGCATCTTCTATAGCTCTTTCCCGAGCAGCAACTAAGTCATTTTCTTTTATTTCGCCAATCCCCACGGTAATTATGGCCTCATCAAGGGAATATTGTTCTTCGGAAAAGAGAGGGGATGGGGAAGGTAAAAAGAAAAAAGAAAGCAGCCAGATAAAAAGTCCTAATAGTGACAAGAGAAGATGCCTTTTCATCTCTTCCTTTCCAGTTTGGAACTACTAAAATAAAACAAAACAGTCAAGAAAAAATCAGTGATTGGTCTTTTCGCTTTCTTTGAGTAATCTGGCCATCATCAGGGCGTTTTTGGCTGCTGACCCTCCATGGCAGTTGTTAAAAAAATCAGCATTTTTTTGGTATGAGAGGCAACCATTTTAATAGAGGGGAGGAAACCTTTAAGCTCTTCCTCAGAATAAAGGTAGTTGTATCGTATGGAAGAAGGTGAGTTAAACCAATGAGAATTCCGGCCGTGCAAGCGAAAATAGCCTAAATCAGAGGTGGCTTTGGGATGGGAGGGCATAAGCTTTGAGATTTTAGGTTCATCTACCATACAATAACCCAAGAGATTTTCTTTTAAAAAATTAAAGATCTCTTCTTTCAACCATAAATGATTTCTGAATTCAATGATTAAGGGGATATCTCCTAAAGATTCTTTAAATCTTTTTAGATAATCAAGGTTTTGAGGTGTAGGGATAAAGGAGAAGGGAAATTGAGCAAGGACACAGGATAACTTATTCTGTTCAATTAAAGGTCTGAGAGAATAGAGAAACTTTCCCAGTGTCTCCGCATTTATTCCGCTTTTAGGGTTAACTTCATGGGTCATGCTTTTATGTGCCTTAACAGTAAATTCAAACCCTCGGGAGGTCTTGCTACCCATACTCAAAAAGCTTTTAGAGGATGGGAGAGTGTAGTACGTGAAGTTCACCTCCAGCGCTGTAAACCCTAAAACCTGCTCATAGTATACGAGCCACTCATTCCTCTTCAGATAAGGAGGATATACTGTGTCCTTCCAATCATCAAAAGAGAAACCACTGGTTCCAATTTTGATCTTGCCCAGGGGATCACTCATCTGAAGTTCAACCTTTGGGACAATTGACTCTCTTCAGAGAAAAGGGTAAAATGGCAAATATTTTAATTCAGCATGTGTCATAAATAACAAAAGCTCATTCTTCCCCGCAGCGTTAAAATTGACTGCCGAATAAACGTGAAAGATAAACCTCTAAAAGCAAGTATAACTTATAAGAAAAACGATAGTAAATAAGAAAATGAAATCAATCCGGAGCTAGTTGGTGAGTTTAAATTTTGGTTCTTTATAATTTCTTTTGTTTCTTTTGGGGTCACTACCAATCAATCTATTGTGAAATTTAATGGTGGATAGAGGAAGAAAAGATGATTCACAATAAAAAGGTTATCATAGTCCTCCCTGCCTATAATGCTGCAAGGACCTTAGAAGCAACCTATAACGATATTCCCCATGAAATAGTGGATGAGATCATTCTCGTAGATGATGCGAGTTCCGATAATACCGTGGAAGTAGCCAAGAGACTCAAGGTAGATACCTTTGTTCACCTTAAAAATAAGGGATACGGAGCCAATCAAAAGACCTGTTACCAGGAGGCCTTGAAAAGGGGTGCAGCGGTGGTGGTTATGCTCCATCCTGACTACCAGTACACGCCTAAGCTACTTGTTGCTATGGCTTCTATGGTGGCAGTGGGGGAATTCGATGTTGTCTTAGCATCACGAATCCTTGGCAGGGGAGCCCTGAAAGGGGGAATGCCTCTGTATAAATACCTTGCCAATCGATTTTTAACCTTTGTGGAGAATATCCTGATAAATCAAAAGCTCTCTGAATACCATACGGGTTATCGAGCATTTAGTCGAGAGGTATTAGAGAAGTTACCGATAGAAGAAAATTCTGATAATTTTGTTTTTGACAATGAGATCCTGGTTCAGGCTGTGTATTTCGGTTTTAGGATTGGGGAGATCTCCTGCCCGACCAAATACTTTAAGGAAGCCTCATCCATTAATTTTCAAAAAAGTGTGGTCTATGGCCTTGGGGTGTTAGGTACTGCCTTTAAATATTTTCTCCAAAGAGTCGGTCTGGCCAGATTCTCAATCTTCGATGAGAATGGAAGACGCCTTATGATTTGAATCAAATCACAACAGAGGATGAATTTCAGAAAATAAGTTTTTGACAAACGTGCTGAAAATGGAAAGATAGTGTGAACATGGTGATCTTCAATAAGCCACATTATGGGCTGAGAGAATGAAGGCGGTTTTCTTAGATCGGGATGGAGTGATTAATGAAGAGCGGGAAGATTATGTAAAATCATGGGATGAATTTACCTGGATTAAAGGTACTAAGGAGGCCATTAAGGAATTAAATCTGGCCCATCTATTGGTTGTTGTAGTGACTAATCAGTCTTCCATTGGCAGAGGGATAGTATCACCAACCGTGGTAGAAAATATCCATGAAAAGATCCAAAAGGAGCTTGAAGAAATAGGAGCATGGATTGATGCCTTCTACTATTGCCCGGCGCTCCCGGAAGAGGGGAGCCCATTCCGTAAGCCACAACCTGGGATGCTTCTCCAGGCCCAGAGAGACTATCAAATCGAGCTTGGAAACTCCTATTTGATCGGCGATAGTTTAAGCGATATTGAAACCGGCTATAAGGCAGGGTGCAAGACCATATTAGTTTTGACGGGGAAGGGTAAAGATCAACTTGCCAATATGACCTTGAAAATGGTTAGACCTCACATAATTGCTCAGGATTTATCCGAGGCGGTGAAGATTATCCTTAACTCTCAGGAGGGATAAATGGCAGAGAAAGGGACAGTGGGCGGGATATTGTTAGTGGATGATGATCCTAACTTTGTTGATCTTATTTCAGAGGCATTAGAAAAGACAGGAGTTGATTATCAACCGGGCTTTGGAGAAGAGAAGATTAATCACTCAGTTGAATTCTCTCAAAGGGATCTTTATCGCTGCCCTGATTTCCATCCCCATCTGGTTGATCTTGGGGGTAATCATGGGCTGGATCTGGAAGTAACCTCTCTTTCCCTTTAAGGATGATTGAGAGGACTTATTTGATCCTCCGGTAGAGGATAAAGCTTTCCGTCTCCTTTTCTTTGTAGTATTTGAGCTTCAATAACTCTAAAACCTCAGGGAAAGAAGAAAGTCTCTTTTCTGAACCTATCTCATCAATCGGGTTTTGATCCTTCCTGGCGACGACAAAATATCGAGGTCTCTCCTTTTTAAGTTCAGCCAAAAGGATCTTCCGAAAATTTTCCCTGGTATCGAAGTCGCTCTGAATCAATGGATAGATAAAGATAAACCTACTGGCAGGTTTTCTCTCAGAGAGAAAGTAGATGAGAGATTCCCAGCCCCAGATAAAGATCTTTTCTGCCTTCTGAGTATGACCCCTGAGATAAAGAGAAATGCGGTAATCCTCGCTGAATGAGAAATCCTTCAGGGTAAACTCTTGAACCCTGAATCTTGAGTAGATTTCCTCCTGATCGGTCTTTTCCCCACCTATCAGGGCGGGGGTGATCCCGGTACTCACATAAGAATGGAGATAGGCAAAGAGAAACTCAAACGAGAGAAGGGAGATGAAAAGATAGAGGAGGGGCCTTCTGCTCATCTGATGTATTTTCCTTCCTTGAGAAGGGAGGCGGTCCATAAGTTGAAAGAGGCCAGAGGAAGCCAGCAAGGCAAGAGGAGGTATGAGGATGATAAAGTGATAATAAAAGAGCCACCATCCAATGCTAATACTCAAGAGGGTACCAATACTCCACATAATGAGGAGACCCCCTTTTTTCTTCTCGTCCTTGGTTATTTGACCAATCCTATAGACAGCAAGGATAAGAATCGTTAACCAGATGAAAGGAATTTCGCCCCCGATGCGATATAACGTGTTGATCATCTTTTTCAGGAAGTCGAGGTTAAAGGGGTGATTGATATGAGTAATGAGATTAAAGGTTACATTGGAGTAGATGACGTCATGAAGTGCCCCATTTACCCAAAAGAAAATGAGAAAAGGCAAAAGGGCAATAATCACCCCGAGGGAGAATAACAGAACCTTGAGGGTCCCTTTCTTTATCCCCTCTGAATTTATACCGCTTTCAATCAATAAGAAAAGGAAGATGAGGAAAAGGAGGGGAAATATTGTGGATTTGAGGGAAAAGGCAATTCCTCCTGAGATTCCTGCGAGGAGAATAAAAGAGGAAGGCCTTTCTCTTAACTCAACTGGCTTAAGGAGGTAGATCATTCCCAGTAAGGGGAGGAGAATGAATACTTCAGGCTGACCCCTCCCCCACCATCCCAGGAAGAAGATACCGCTCAAGAGGATGGTCAATAAAAGGGTGGCCAGATAGGCTGAATTTCGATCAAAAAACTCCTTGGCCAGTTTGAAAAAGAGTAATAAGGTAAAGATGGTATAGAGACCATCGAATAAAGGGATGCTTCTTATCCCCATGCCTAAGAGTTTAAAGGCCAGCGCATAGAGGACATATATCCCTGGAGGTTTATGATCCCAGAGGTCGCGATAAGGAATCTTCCCCTCCAGCAGACCTGAGGCAATGGTAGCGAAGATCCCTTGATCCCGCCCAAGTGGTTCGTAGAGGGTAGGAAGGCGAAGGAAAACAAAAAAGAGGAGCATTGCAAGCAACCAGAGTGAACCTTTTCCTCTCCCTTGCTTCATTGGTTTATTTAGATCTTTTAGATTTACCGAAGTCAAATTAAAACTCAACTTTAATTATGGGCTTCAGTGCAAAAGCAAAGATAAACATGAGAATCAAAAACGGCCAAACCCAGTACGTTTTCCAGCTGAAAAAGCTTACGTGAGCCTTAGGATATTTCACTTCTATCCTCTCAATTCCACTGTCTGTCTTGAGTGAGCCAAAGCCTGGATGCCAGAAGGTTGAGAAAAAGCCAGTCACTTCAACAGGATTCAGCCTCGTAGTGCGGGAAGCATCAGCAAAAATCTTAATTTCAACTGGTTCTTTTTCACTCACCAAGAGTTTGACTGTATCATCTCCTTTTTTGTTAACCTTAAGCCGATAGTCTATTTCATGGAATTTTTTACCACCTTCATCTTTATCCTGAAGTCTCAGCGGGGGTGCATCAAGCGCAAGACCAGATGGAAGCTCAAGATTAACCGCATCCATCCATTTAAGAACTTGATCTGAAAGTCTCACCTTGATCAAAAATACCTCTCCAGGCTGAAAAGGACGATAGTGATAGCGATATTCACAATTAATGAGAAAAATGAGTACAGGCAAGGACATTATCGCAAGCGGAATCAAGGCACAACCAAGATACTTGGCCCCATGAAGGAGAATCCCAGCTTGAGCCTTGAGGATCAAGATCGGATCATCGATAAAAAGCCAGACTTCGACAAAATGTGCCTTAAGTCTTTCCTTTGCTTTTTTAATCCCTTTCTGGTTTGATGTGTATTTGTAAATGACAAGTGTGAATGTGGTGACGAGAAGTGTGGCAAAGGCCAGGCCATACATAGGCGAGAATCTTGAAAATGGTAAAAATAAAAGATCAATTATTTTCTGAATTGAAATCAAATGTGCTCCACTCCCACCTTTAAGAGATATACCCGAGCCCTTTTAGCTTTTCTTTGGTTTCATCTTCAGACTCTGAGCTTTCCAGTTTAGAAATCTCTTTCTCGAGAGCGTGTTCCACAAACTCGTCTAGGGAAGAATATCCAGCGAGCTCTGCAAATTTTTTCACCCGCTCATAAAGCTCTTTTTTAATCTTGATCTTACCTCCGCCAAACATCGTTCATCCTCCTCGTTAGAAGATTGTTTTTCCTTCTAAGGTTTCAGGAATCTTGATTCCAAACTCGCTCAGCACGGTAGGTCCAATATCCCAGATTGCAGGATCAGACTTTTTGATTTTTTTCGTTGAGACTAAGGTTGCTGGCACCTCGGTTGGGTCTATGCAGTGATCCCCACTCCAGGGATCAAGGTTATCGGTGAATAAGTCTTTGGGAACTCCTCCCAATATTGTCTTCCAGCTTGCCCGGTATCCCCTTCGGAATCCAAGAATTATATCTGGGGAGAGGGTGCCCACATATCTTCCTTTGAAAACTTCCTTAGCAATATGAGCATTTTTGACTGGGCGCTCTCCGGTTGCAGGATCAATCAGCGCTTCCAGCTTGCGTTTTAGCTCTGCGAGTAACGAAGTCTCTTGCTCAGGGCGGACTATGCCATTAAACTCTCTTCCTTCCTTGTTAAGGTATAAACCATTGATGCCCAATCCGTAAGCCTTGGTTCTTTCCCAGTCAACATTGTCAAAATACTCAGTTTTTTCCCGTTTATCTGGATCACGGAGATAAAGGTACCCATTATCGAGGAGCCAGGAATTGAGACTGAAACATCTCCGGAAGCCAGTAAAGCCATGGTCTGAGATCACCATAAGAGTAGTATTGGCATCCATTCTTTTCAATACCATCCCAAGCGCTTCATCCATTTGCTTGTAAAGGTTTTCAATCGGATTTTTAAGCCCGCTTTTGAGCGTCTGCTCATGGAGGGGACTCAGGTGATCAATATATCTCCAGAACATATGTTGACCAAGATCAAGAGTAGAAAAGTAAAAGAAGAGGAACCCCTCTTTAAAACGATCAAGGTGCCAGCGCCAGGTCCGGAACCAGTCCTTAGTAACCATCTGACTCTGAGTCCAGTATTCCTTATCATCAAAAATATGGTAGGTACGAGCCTTCGTATCCTCTGCAATCCCCTGGGTATAGAAAAGTCCAAGATCTTTTACTAAGGCTTCACCATACTCAGGGGGGTTGAAAATAGGAAGTGCAGGATCTGCAGGGTTGATATTTATGGGAGAGACGTAGAGCTTAAAATGGGGGTGAGCTTCCTTGAGATAAAATTTTACTATTCCGGAGAGATGTTTCAAATGGGGTAGGAGCTCAAAGGTAACCTCTACCCAATTGCTCCACTCGCCCTGTTTTAAGAAAATTTCATTGCCTTGAATTACGATCTTGGCAACGTGATGTCCCGGGTCTATATAAACTTTGAATGGAATTTTAAGTTTTTCATAGTTGTAGCTCCTCTTGTCATCAACTTCATCAAATGGTTTTTTCTCATCAAGCCGGAAGCTGTTTGGGGGTCCATAGAGGTAATTTTCTCCAATTCCATTTTGGGGAAAAGTGGGATAGATCTTTCCTCCTGATACATCTTCTGTGTTCTCTGGGGGATTATCAGTATAGTAAGAAAAGGTGCCATAGGTTCCCAGGAGATCCGGAGTACTCAATCCGGACATTTCCCAGGCCTTGCCTGCAAAAGGGGGGAAATTGCTGGGTGCCCGGTAGATGATTGCCGGTACCCCGGCTTCGGTAAGATAATTCCAAAAAGGTTTTTCTTGAACAAGATTCTTAAGCTCTCCACCTTTCAGAGAAAATATCCATTTCCCGATCTGGAGTTTTCCTCCTTCTAACTGATAGGTTCGGCTGGTGGAAAGATAAAGTTCAAAGGTGTCGGGCTGGCGGTGAATGAAATCAAAGATCCCATGCCGCCCAGGATTAGTACTTGTATTAAAACTCGCCCAGGCAACCGGGCTTTGCGCCGGGATTGTTGTCTGCAACTTTTTGAAATCACCGCCTGAAGAGATCAGTTTCTGGAAATGAGGCATTCTGCCTTCATCTATAAACCGCTTAAGCAGGTAAGGGTCCATTCCATCTATGCCGAGCACAATCACCTTTTTGGTGTTTGTCTTTCCCGAGCCAGGCAAGAACGGAGGACTACTGCAAAGTCCTTTTTTGCTTAACAGAAAGCTGGTGATGAAGAGGGCACTTTGCTTACAAAATTCTCTCCGGTTCATTTTCTTCTCAGATCCTCGAGTTCACTTTGGCTCAAAAGGGGAGAACCGTCCATATAACGAGGTACTGCAAGGTCAAAGAGTCGTAAAATTGTGGGAGCAAGGTCTCCGATCCAGGCATCTTCTTTGCTCAATCTGAGGTTAGTGAAGAGGACCCCTGGCACCAACTGAGGATCAATACAATGGTCCCCGCTCCAGCTTTTGGTGTTGTCAGAAAAAATCCGATCATTCACTTCTCCGAGAGTGCCTTGCCAGTCCATCCGATAACCATCATTGTATCCAACGATCACATCCGGCGAATTCTCACGATAAGGACCAGAAAGGTGCTCATAAACATCATAAGCGCGCAGGATCGCCCTCTCGCCGGTTTGTGGATCTTTGAGACCGGTGAGTTTTTCACAAATTTCTTTCCTGAGCCTCTTCGCCTCTTCGCCTGGCTCAACAATTCCTTGAGCCTCTCTGCCTTTAAGGTTGAGATATATGCCGGAAAGGCCGAGCGCATAGGCGCGGGTTTTTGACCAATCAACATCCTTGAACATTTCCCCGCTTCCCGCCCTATTCTTGCAAACCAAATAGCCTTCTTTCCAGAGCCAGGAATTTACATTGATGCCTTTGCGGAAACTCTTAAAGCCGTGATCGCTCATCACAAAAAGTACATCTTTTTGCCTGAGCTCTTTGATTACCTTTCCCACGAGCTCGTCAGACTTAAGATAAACCTGCTCAATTGCATCCCGATATCTTTTTGCTTCCTCGGTTTCATAGAGAGGGTGCCTTGGATCAAGACAGCGGAAAAAGGTGTGCTGAATCCGATCAGTATGGTCAAACACAACCGCAATGACTCCTCTTCTACTCCGACTCAAGCAGTGGAAAAGGAGCTTCTCTCGCTCCTGATAGTAATCCCAGGTTTGAGACAGAAATGCCTCTTCATCAATCACGCGCTCATTGAGTGCCCAGGTATCTTCTGCGAGCCCGAGCGTGGAATAAGGCCCGAAAAGTTTGGCAAGATAGATTGAATAAAAACGCGGGTTGGAGATAGGCATAGCTGGTCTTTCCGGGTCAATATTGATCGGGGTAAGGTAAAGCTCAGGCACTTCCCCTCCCTTGAGCAACATAAACTTCGCAAGCCCGGAAACTTTGATTCCCAGACCAGCTTTAAAGCGGAGTTGAATCCAATCGGTATATTTTCTTTCGCTGAGTTTCACCTTCTGGTCAGGCAGGATCAACCAGAATTCATTATTTCCTCTTGGCTTAAGCTCAAATGTGATCCTGAGCTGTTCCCGGTCTTTACTCAAGGTATTCTCCGGGCCGGGAATATATGATCTCCATCCATTTTCAGTTTTTTCCAGAATAAGCTCAAGCCCGCCAGTATGTTTTCCGCCTCCGCCATTGGCACGCCAGAAGGTAAAGCTGCCCTGCGAACCCCGCACATCAGGAACACACAGAGCGCTGAGTTCAGCGCCATAGAATTTTTCAGGCGGAAATGTCATTGGCACGCGAATGATGTGGCTGAAAATCCAATGGTCTCCGAGGATCTTCCAGAAAGGCTGGCTCCTGCGCAAAAGCTGAACCTCTGGTTTCTTGAGAGGGATCCTATATTTGCCAAGCGTAAGGAACTTTTTTGGTTCGCGAATCTTGGTGGAGCTCAGCACTGGTAGATAGCTTTTTCTATCCGGTGTGAGGAAATCAAAGATATTGTGCTTGCCTGGATTCACGCCGGTGGCAAAGGTTGACCAGGCAACCGGACTCATCGCTGGGAGTGTGGTCTTAAGCCTTCGAAAACTGCCCTGCTCAGCGAGTCTCTTGAAATTGCAAAGCTTCCCCTCAGCCATCAATTTTTCACAGAACGCTGGGTCAAGTCCATCCAGACCCAAAACTATTACCCGAGGGACATAAGGGTGGTTGCCCTGCTTTTTAACCTGAATGAATCTGATTAAGCTGCGAATTGGGAAGACCAAAACTGCAGCCAGTCCGGCAAGTATGGCGAAGAAGAAAACCATAAAAGACCCGAGAATAGCAAATCCTGCTCCCGGGCCGATATAGGCATGTGCAGGGGAACTTACAAGAAAAGCAAGAAAAAAAAGAAGTCCACAAATTCTTTTTACCATCTATGGGTTATTATAATTGCAGAAAAGGAAGCTGGCAAGGAAAAGGGAGATCAGGCAGGGCAAAATTTTCCTTGCATTTGTTATTTATATATGTTAGTCATCTGTAGCTATCTAAGTTATTAGTTATTAATTGCATATTTACGTCTCTTAAGTTTTCAATGAAGGGGGTCATATGAAGAGCAAAACCCTTATACAAATTGTTGTCTTGTTTACTCTTTTTCTCATTCCAATCACTGCCTTTTCCGGTGAATGGGGATGGGCTCCTATGACCAGCGGGACTACAAATTCTCTCTTTGGTGTCTGGGGCAGTTCAGGGAGTGATGTCTTTGCAGTTGGTGCCTCTGGTACTATCCGCCACTACAATGGTTCAAGCTGGCATACTGATACCAGCGGGACGACACAGGATCTCTATGGTATCTTTGGCACCATTGCTGTGGGTGGGTCTGGCACCATGCTTTACTACAATGGCACCAGCTGGAGTTCCATAGACTGCGGCACGGCAAGCAATCTCTATGGTTGCTGGAGCAATGCATGGTATAATATTTTTGCTGTGGGTGAGAATGGCACCATCCGCCACTACAATGGCACAAGCTGGTCTTCCCAGGACAGCGGGACTTCCAGTCAGCTCAAGGGTGTCTGGGGCAGCTCAGGGACAAATGTCTTTGCAGTGGGTTCTTATGGCAAAATCCTCCACTACATTAGTGGTACCTGGTCTACCATGACCAGCGGGACTTCAAATTCTCTCTATGGTGTCTGGGGCAGTTCAGCAACAAATGTCTTTGCTGTGGGTACTTATGGTACTATCCTCCACTACAATGGCACAAACTGGTCTACCATGACCAGCGGGACTTCAAATATGATCATGGGTGTCTGGGGCACCACTTCAGGAACAGATGTCTTTGCCGTGGGTTGGTCTGGCACTATCCTCCACTACAATGGCACAAGCTGGCATCCCGATACCAGCGGG
>Ga0315289_10001503_pt1 | contig 36311 bp, 32 predicted proteins | sample YL17G11_40_MG_FD_203452 | JGI IMG/M metagenome (GOLD analysis project Ga0315289, IMG submission 203452) | Sediment microbial communities from Yellowstone Lake, YNP, Wyoming, USA - YL17G11_40 | ecosystem: Environmental > Aquatic > Freshwater > Lake > Sediment | place: USA: Wyoming | collected...
GAACATTCTGAAGACCAACGCCTATATTTCGAATGCCGTTGCCATCGGCGACCGGCGGCGGTTTATCTCGGCCCTCGTCGTCCCCAATTTTGAAAAGCTGGAGGAATACGCGAAATCGAGCAAGATCTCCTACGCCGACCGCGCTGATCTCGTCAAGAACGAGCAGGTCGTGAGTTTCCTCAAATCGGAGATCGACCGGGCGACGCCGAACCTGGCTTCCTACGAGCGGATCAAGAGAATCGCCCTCCTCGACCGGGAATTCGAGATCAAAGAGGGGGAGATCACGCCGACGCAGAAGGTCAAGCGGAACATCATCGAGAAAAAGTACAAGGACGTGATCGAGGCGATGTATAAAGAGGATAACGGTTAGAGGCCGCTTAAGATCCCCCCGCGGCCCTGACCAGGATCAACACCCTTCGCTATCCAGTCTACCACCGGCTCGACCTTCGGCTCGAAAAGCGGTTCGCTGCCGGATTTTAGCCGCGAAGCGGAAAGATCCAAACTGCTTCCTCCTCCTGGGCCTTCAGATCAAGCCCACCTCATCGCTAATTCGAATAACTGAGCCGGATTCAGACATAAGATATATCGTCATCGGCGGGATATCCTATTGAAATAAATTCATGCATCTGATATATATTTCACTATGGCAAGGAATTTGGGTTAAATAACATTGAAATGCCCCAAATATAAGAGCTTAGATGTCCGTCGTTCTCATTCCCATCCTGGATTTGAAAGATACTTCCTCTATATATTCGCGAGAAAATCTTACTGCTACGAGGCCTGCGAGTGGCGATGGTCCCCTTTCGGGCTTTCTTTGGCCGAGGATAAAAGGATTATTCTTATTTGGATACTCGCTCTTTTATTGATTTTGATTGTACGGCGCTTCTAATTTAGCGTGTTTTGATTTTTTCCCCGTCTTTGCTGATTTTATTAACACGCAAAGAGGGTATTTATATATAGAATATTCTCAAAAAAGCATCGGCGGTAGCTTATTTTTTCGCATGCTTATAATTCAATGAATCCAAACACCGTAGATACTCCTATCATTCAAATCCAGCCGACAAAAGGCTGGGCCTCCCTCCAACTCCGGGCCCTATGGGAATATCGGGAGCTCCTCTACTTCCTGGCATGGCGGGACATTAAGGTAAGATATAAACAAACGGTCCTGGGAGCGGCCTGGGCCATCATTCAGCCGGTGACCACCATGCTGATCTTTACGATCATCTTTGGACGCTTGGCAAGAATCCCATCTGATAATATTCCTTATCCCATATTCAGCTTTTGCGCACTTCTCCCTTGGAATTATTTTGCTACCGCTTTCAGCCGTTCTTCCGGCAGCCTTGTGAACAACGCCCATCTGATTTCTAAAGTTTACTTTCCCCGGCTTGTCATTCCTATCTCGAGCCTTCTTTCCGGCTTGTTAGATTTTGCGATCGCCTTTCTCTTTCTTATTGGAATGATGTTCTATTACCATATCGTTCCGACCATTTCGATCTTGTGGCTGCCGGTCTTCATGCTCATGGCTATTGCAACCGCATTGGGAGTCGGCCTGTGGCTAGGCGCGTTAGATGTCCTCTATCGGGACATAGGATATTTAGTGCCTTTTTTAAGCCAAATATGGATGTATGCCACTCCTGTCGTTTATCCAAGCAGTTTGATCCCCGAAAAGTGGCGGCTTATTTATGGACTGAATCCAATGGCCGGAGTGGTGGAGGGCTTTCGCTGGGCTCTAATAGGCCGTGGAACTAAACCTGGGCCCATGCTCCTTGTATCGGCTTTTGTGACAATAATTCTTTTAGTCAGCGGCGCCTTCTATTTTCGCCGCATGGAAAAAACATTCGCCGATATAATATAGCCAATGAGTGATATTGCAATTCGTGTCGAAAACCTCGGCAAATTGTATAAGATTGGTGCTCGCCAACGCCGCCATGACACGCTCAGAGATCGCATAAGTGATGCGCTATTGAATCCAATAAAAAAAGTTGTAAAAATAGCCAAAGGCCAGAGAAATCCAATCAAACGAGAAACTTCCTTTTCGACGAATGATTATATTTGGGCTCTCAAAGATGTCTCTTTCGACGTAAAACGCGGTGAAGTCATTGGAATCATCGGCCGAAACGGTGCCGGTAAAACGACTCTTCTTAAAATTCTTTCTCGCATTACTGAGCCAACAAAAGGACGAGCTGAAATTCTTGGCAGAGTCGGATCCCTACTTGAAGTAGGCACGGGCTTTCACCCTGAGCTCACAGGAAGAGAAAATATTTATTTAAATGGTGCTATCCTTGGGATGAAAAAGAGCGATATTGAGCGCAAATTCGATGAAATTGTTGCCTTTGCAGAGATTGAAAAGTTCCTTGATACGCCGGTGAAGCGCTACTCCAGCGGAATGTACGTTCGCCTTGCTTTTGCCGTGGCCGCTCACCTAGACCCAGAGATTCTGCTAGTGGACGAAGTGCTGGCTGTTGGGGATGCTTCTTTTCAGAAAAAGTGCCTTGGCAAAATGGGGGATGTGGCAAAAGAAGGACGGACTGTGCTGTTTGTGAGTCATCAAATGGGGGCGATTGCTAGACTCTGTGGCAGAGCGATTCTCTTAGAACAGGGTATTCAAGTCAAAATTGACTCAGCCAACAAAGTGATTGACCACTATCTTAACAAAGGAACAAAATCAATTCAAGGATTCATAGATTTAAGTTCTTGCCCAAGACCGCCTCATATTACAGGGCATATCAGAATACTTGGTGCAGATATTTTGACAGCCATGCCCATTGAATTCGGTGCTGCATTGGAGCTAAAAATTATATTTCGTATTGTCAAACCTGTAGAGTATGCTGAGATCTATATCAATATCTTCAAGATGGATGGTAGCGCCGTTTCTCAAGTTGGCAGCGGTGACTCGTGTGGTCCTGTCCTGACGTCGGCAGAAGTCGGGAAGGTCTACGGTGTCTCTGTACAGGTGCCAGAGTGCCGGTGGCTGCCCAGCGTTTATTCTTTGGTGTTGAGTGCAACGATTGGCCCGAGTTGTGGTTCTGCAGATGTAGTGGAAGCCGGAACTTTTGAAATCGTTGGAAACGTAAGCGATCCGAGTTCATTTGTAACCCGCTATGACGTCTACAGGCCTCGGGTTAATTGGAAGTATGAGATGCTTCTTTAAAGCATGGGGGGTGTATATTCAACTTGAAGACGATCACAATTATGATAACAACGACACCGGCAACAAACAATCCCCGGCTGCTCAGGAAAAACGTTACGAAAGCCAGACCCCGATATGCTCGAGCCAAACAAGTGCTAAAACTGGTGGCATTCTATAACATGCTGTGAGGTATTCCTGCGAAAGGAAATTCTAAGGTATACAGGCCTTGGCTGGTTTTCCATCTTGCAGCGCTCGTCGATATTTTGGCATAGCAATCCGGCAAGGAGGTAAGTAAACATATGATTCGGAGTGATAAGTCTAATGAGACTCGGAATAAGATCAAAAAAATTGAAGAGCTGACTCATATCCTGACATTGCGTCGAGGCGAAAATAGAAAAATCGTGCACTGCCATGGCGTGTTTGATCTTTTGCACATCGGCCATATTCGGCACTTAGAGGAAGCCCGACAGATGGGGGACATCCTGGTTGTAACAATCACTCCTGATTGCTATGTGGATAAAGGACTCAATCGTCCTGCCTTTACCGAAACCCTACGAGCGGAAGCGATTGCCTCTCTGAGCTGCGTGGATTACGTAGCGATCAATGAATGGCCAACAGCGGAAGAGACATTGCGATTGTTACGGCCAGATTTCTATGTTAAAGGTTTTGAATTCAAGAATACCTCCTCAGATATGACCGGAAAAATTAGAAGAGAGGAGCAGGTTGTTAAGGAAATTGGAGCGACTTTGGCATTTACCGAAGACATTACCTTTAGTTCCACCAGTCTGATTAACCGTTATCTGTCTAATTTTTCTGAAGAAATTCGACAGTATCTTAATTTATTTCGTCAGCGCTATACCCTCGAAGAGATTCTTGTAACTCTCGATAGAATGGCCTCACTAAATGTGCTTGTAATCGGTGACACTATTTTAGATGAGTATCAATATTGCGACACTATCGGAAAATCTTCTAAAGACCCCGTTCTCGCAATGAGATACCAATCGCATGATCTGTTTGCTGGAGGAGTTTTGGCCGTAGCTAACCATGTTGCTAGCTTCGTGAACCAGGTCCAGCTGGTTTCTGTCTTGGGTGAACGAGATAGTTATGAAGATTTTATCCGTTCAAGACTTTATCCTAATATTTTACCTTACTTTGCTGTTCAACCTAATGCTCCCACTCTCATAAAAAGGCGTTTCATTGATGGTTACTCTTTTAACAAGCTTTTCGAGGTTTATGTTATGGACGGATCATGCCTACCACTCGAAAGGGATCTTCAGGTGTGTGCCTGGCTCAAACAAGAACTACCAAAGCATGACCTCGTAATTGCAGCAGATTTCGGTCACGGAGCTATAAGTAACAACATAGTCCATACTCTTGTAGGCCACGCAAGGTTTCTGGCAGTTAATACCCAGGCCAATGCCGGCAATCGCGGCTTTCACACCATTACTCGCTATCCACGAGCACACTATATTTGCCTTTCAGAACAAGAGATGCGTCTTGAGATGCGCGACCTCACTGGCAACATGAAACCCATGATGGATTCTATTGCACAAAAACTGGGCTGTACCCGTTTTGTGGTAACACAAGGCAGGAAAGGCTGCCTAATTTGTGACAATAAAGGTAGTTTTGTTGAAGCCCCTTCCTTTGCTCAAAAGGTCGTTGATCGTGTGGGTGCCGGTGATGCTTTTTTTTCTATAACTGCCCTTGCGGCCGCTCAGGATACCCCAAATGAGATTCTCGGTTTTATTGGCAATGTTGCTGGTTCGCTGGCCGTAGAAGTTATAGGAAATCAAAAGCCCATTGATAAACTTACTATTAAAAAATATATAATATCGCTTTTAAAGTAATTGGATAAGAACTTTATCATTTGAAGCACCAAAATTATCTAGAGTTCGATCGTTCTCGTTTAAAGGTTACACCGCTTTCCGAACGTAAAAATAACCTTACTTTAAGGGATATTATGACTCTTCGATTTTCCTCAGCCGTTCAAGAAACCTTTCAAATTATCGCATCTCGAATCATTACTGCCAGGAGACATAATTCAGCTGTGGTTTTAATGATCGGAGCTCATGTCCTTAGGGCGGGAACACAACGATACCTCATTGACATGGTGGAAAAAGGACATCTAACGTGCATTGCTATGAATGGTGCTGGAGTAGTCCACGATTTTGAGTTTGCTCTGATTGGTAGTACAACGGAGAGCGTTTCTCAGTATATCCGAGATGGCCGTTTTGGATTATGGCAAGAGACAAGCCGTATTAACGATATCGTTTCTTCAGCAGCAAAAAATAAAATGGGCTTAGGAGAGGCAGTTGGCCGTGTCATCGAGGAAGAGCAGTTTCCCAATCGCGATATCAGTATACTGGCCGCAGGATACCGTTTAGGAATACCCATCACCGTCCACGTCGGTATAGGATACGATATCGTCCATGAACATTACAATTGCGATGGAGCTGCATATGGACAGACCAGTTATACTGATTTTCTCAGATTTGCTAAGGTCTTAGATTCACTCGAAGGTGGTGTAGTCATGAACTTCGGTAGTGCGGTAATGGCACCAGAAGTTTATCTTAAAGCCCTTGCTATGGTGAAAAATGTTGCAAGGCAGGAGGGTAGAAGTATATCCAAGTTCACAACTTTAGTCTGCGATTTAGTGAATCTCCCTTCTAACTACCATGAAGAGCATTCACGCGATAATCCTGCTTACTACTTCAGGCCATGGAAAACTATGCTAGTGCGTACCGTTGCTGATGGAGGGGAAAGCTACTACGTGCAGGGGCACCACGCTGAAACGATCCCGCAACTCTGGACAGCGATCTCTTCTTTCAAGCCAAAGGGCATTTAAAATAGATCGTTATGGATTGGATTAGTAACTTTGAAAATTTAAAGTTCAATCTTATCTCCTTATCAATTCGAAACAACTCCGGAGAAGAAATTGATCCCGATTCTGCCTTTACGCAATGGAAAGATTGTATTCTCCAGATTCGCAAGGCAAGGAAAACAGTTTTCTTCATAGGCAACGGTGCGAGCGCTTCGATGGCCAGCCATATCTCAGCAGACCTAGCAAAAAATGCTCATATCCGAACAGAGGTTTTTTCAGACCTATCCCTGATCACCGCGATCGCCAATGACCTAAGTTACGCGGAGGTTTTTGCGGAACCTCTCCGCAGAAGGATGACAGAAGGTGATATGCTTGTTGCCATCAGTAGTTCGGGGAAATCTCCTAACATCCTTCGCGGCGTACAGGAAGCAAGGCGCCTTAAGGGCATCGTGGTCACGCTTTCTTCAATGGATCCTAACAACCTCCTTAGAACCCAGGGATTTCTTAATTTTTTCGTACCTGCAGTGAGTTATGGAATAGCTGAAACCTGCCATATGGCTATTCTACATTACTGGATGGATCTTGTGGTCGCATCTATCGAGTAAACAGAGGAGATATTGGATAATGTTAAAAACCATATTAGTTACTGGAGGTGCAGGATATATCGGAGCGGTTTTAATACCGAAACTTATTGGAAAAGGATACCATGTCAAGGTCATCGATCTTTACATTTATGGTAACGATGTTTTCGCTCCTATCAAGGGTCACCCAAATCTGAAAGAGGTAAAGGCAGATATTCGCGACCAAGACCTCTTGAAAAGAGAGATCCCAGGGACTGATGCTATCATTCATTTAGCCTGTATCTCGAACGATCCAAGTTTTGAACTCAATCCTGAATTGAGCAAATCCATCAACTATGATGCTTTTATTCCTTTGGTGGACATTGCCATAAAGAATAAGGTAAAAAGATTCATTTATTCCTCAAGTTCAAGTGTCTACGGTGTGAAAGAAGAGGATGAGGTCACCGAAGATTTACCTCTTCAACCGCTAACAGCTTACTCTAAATACAAAGCTCTCTGCGAAGAAGTTCTGCTTAATAAACGAGAGAAAGGATTTGTCACATTGATCCTGAGGCCGGCAACTGTCTGTGGCTACTCGCCGCGCATGCGGCTTGACCTGACAGTGAACATCTTGACAAACCATGCAGTAAATAATCGTTTGGTAAAAGTCTTCGGCGGTCAGCAATTGCGTCCCAACATTCATATTGAAGATGTTACCGCTTTGTACGTGCAGGCCTTGGAGTGGTCTGATAGGAAGATTGATCGCAACATTTTCAATGCCGGGTGCGAGAACTACCGGGTCGGAGAGATTGCAGAGATAGTGCGCGCAATCGTGGGGCGGGATGTAAAAATCGTCTCGACGCCTACAGATGATAATCGTTCCTATCATATCTCTTCGGAGAAGATCAGGCGCGAGTTGGGTTTTGTTCCTCAACATACCGTTGAGGAGGCAGTGTGCGACTTGGTGGCAGCCTTTCGTACCGGTAGAATCCCCAACCCGATGATAGATATCCGTTACTACAACATCAGGACAATGCAAGCGTTGAATCTCAAATGAGCGATGAAAAGCATATCCCCTACGTGAATATTGCTGCACAGCATGCACTAATCAAGGACGAACTTCTGGCAGCAATAGGTAAAGTCATTGATCATGGTCGATTCATCCTGGGCGATGAGGTGACCGAGTTCGAGCGCCGCTTTGCTGAATTGTGCAATGTGTGCTACGCGGTAGGGCTCAACTCTGGCACTGATGCCCTCGTCCTGGCCCTCAAAGCACTAGGTATCGGCCCCGGCGATGAAGTTATCACAGTACCTAATTCGTTTGTTGCTAGTGCGAGCTGTATTGCGCTTGTGGGCGCACGGCCGGTCTTTGTAGATGTGCGTGATGACTACAACATAGATCCCGACCTGATTGAGAAAGCGGTAACACCGCACACCAGGGCTATACTCCCAGTGCACCTGACCGGCCGGCCAGCTGAGATGGAATCGATACTGGGGGTGGCACGCGCTCATAAGCTACATGTGATCGAGGATTGCGCGCAGGCGGCTATCGCCGAGTACAAAGGCAAGCGGGTAGGATCATTCGGCAAGATAGGCTGTTTCAGCCTGCATCCACTCAAGACATTGAGTGCGTGCGGTGACGGCGGAGTGCTAACAACTGACGATGCCGGCATGGCCGAACAATTCAAGATTCTGAGAAACATTGGCCTAAAGACACGCGACAACTGTGTGTTATGGAGTGGGAATTCGCGGCTTGATACCATACAGGCAGCGGTACTGCTAGTGAAGTTAAACTACCTTGAAGCATGGACGGTGAAGCGGCGGGCCAATGCGCGATTCTACCAGGAGAACCTAGCTGGTCTTCCTCAGGTACAAGTACCATCCGACAAACCGTACGAGCGAGCAGTGTATCACACTCTTGTTATCCAAGCTGACCGTCGAGACGAACTACAGGCCCATTTGTCCAGACTCAGCATCGGCACGGCGATTCACTACTCTGTGCCAATCCACCTGCACAAGGCTGCTCTTGAGCTGGGCTATAGGCCAGGCAGCTTCCCGATGACCGAGAGGCAAGCCCAACGCATCCTTAGCTTGCCGGTCTATCCGGAACTCGGAGAGGCGGAACTCAACTATGTCGTAGACGGCATCCGCAGCTTCTATTATGAGAAGTGACATGAAGGTCCCCTATTCATACCTGGAACAACAATTTGCTGACGTTGAACCATTCCTGGATGATATCCGAGCACTGGTCAAGACCGGCGACTTCACGCTTGGCAGGGCACTCACGGAGTTTGAAAAGCGGTTTGCGAATCTCATCGGGCTTCCTTACGCCATTAGTGTGGGTACCGGTACCGATGCGTTGATGCTCTCATTAAAGGTCTTCGGCATCGGCCATGGCGATGAGGTTATCACCACGCCCAACACGTTTGTGGCTACCGTCGGTGCGATTGCAATGACCGGCGCGCGTCCCGTCTTTGTGGACAACAACGAAGAATACACTATTGACGTGACGAAGATTGAGGATGCGATAACTCAACGCACCAGGGCGATCATGCCTGTTCACCTCACAGGTTGCCCCGCTGATATGCCGGCAATAATGAGAATCGCTGATCGCCACCATCTGATTGTTGTAGAAGATGCTGCCCAGGCTATCTTGGCCTCTATTGATGGTAAGGCCGTCGGCTCATGGGGCGCGACAGCTTGCTTTAGTCTACACCCTCTCAAGAACCTCAATATCTGGGGTGACGGCGGTGTGATCACCACTTGTTCCGCAGAAATACGCGATAAGTTACGCCTAATTCGTAACCATGGCATGATAACACGTGACGAAATTGCCTTTTGGGGTCACAATAGTCGTCTGGATACGTTACAGGCGGTGGTCGCCAACCGGCTAATCGACCAGGTTTACTCCATCACCGAACGGCGCATTGCTAACGCGAGGAGATTCGACGAAGCGTTCGCCGACCTATCGGAATATATTTATATACCTCCTCGGCGGACCAACGTCAAACAAGTCTTTCACACCTATGTAATACGCGTGCATGATCGCGACGCATTGCTAGCGTACCTACTAAAGAACGGGATTAGTGCCAAGGTCCACTATCCGATCCCATTACATCTACAAAAGGCAGCCGATTATCTGGGCTACAAGGCGGGTGAATTTCCGGTATGCGAGAAACATTGTAAGACGATCATCACACTACCAGTACATCAACACTTAACACCCGTGCAGATAGATTACGTAATTATGCATGTGCGCAGGTTCTATAGGGGATAAGATTATGGTGGATAAGTGAATTCATAGACAAGCCTGGATTCGGAAGCGATATGGATTATAGAATCGGAGTAGATTTTGATAACACACTTGTAAGTTATGAAGATGCCATATATAACGTGGCGTTGCAACAGGGTCTGATACATTCAAGTACAAGGAAAAGCAAAAAGGATATTCGAGATAGGATTCGCCAATTGCCTCGCGGTGAAATCAAATGGCAAAAATTGCAAGCTATCATATACGGGCCAAAGATGGGAGAGGCCAGGTTGATAAATGGTGTGCAAACGTTCTTCGAGTCCTGCAAACAGCATAAAGTGAGAGTGTATATTATCAGTCACAAAACTGAGTTCTCCAAGTTTGACAAGATAAGAACCAACCTCCGGTTGACTGCCCTAGCATGGATGAGGGAAAATAAGTTTTTTGAAGCTAATGGGCTTAGCCTATCTCAGGAAGATGTTTATTTCGAATCGACACGGTGTGAAAAGATCGACCGAATCAAACATTTAAGGTGTACACACTTCATTGATGATTTGGAAGAAACATTCCTTGAAGACTCATTCCCGACTGACGTTGAGAAGATTCTCTACGCCCCGCACATGCGACACTCATGCCTACAGAAGGTGAGAGTTGTCAGAAGTTGGCGGGATATTACGGACTATTTCTTCTATGCAAGAAGTTGACATACAAGTCCCAGAAATAGAAGCTATTATCAGCAGATTGCTGGGTTGTAACGTGACTTCAATCGAAAGAATAGGTGGAGGACGAAATAGCAAGGCTTATAGGATAATTTGTGGAAATTCAAATAAATACCTTGTAAAGCTCTATTTCCATAACATTTTGGACAATAGGGATCGCTTGGAAGTTGAATTTTCGAGTTTGCAGTTTCTCTGGGAAAATGGAATGAGGTGTATTCCCCGGCCAATCGCGGCGGATAAAGATCGTAGATGTGCAGTTTACGAGTACATTGAAGGCAATAAAATACCATCGCAAGAGGTTACTAATTTTGATATTGAATTTGCCGTTCAATTTCTGGCTAGATTAAAGGATCTTAAAAGCAGAAAGGAAAGCACCTTTCTACCTCCAGCATCTGAGGCCTGTTTTTCGGTCCGGGCCATAGTGAGCAACATCGAACTGAGATTAAATAGACTGTCTACAATCCGAAATGATGAGATTCAGCACGGTGCGCTTCATGAGTTTTTGACGAATGACTTTATGCCGTCATTTCATGAAATCACAAGATGGTGCAAGTCAAGTCTTAGCGAGTCAAGAATATCCTTCGTTTCAGAGTTACCGTATGAAGAAAGAACGCTTAGTCCATCGGATTTTGGATTCCACAATGCTTTAAGACGGAGCGACGGACATATTGTATTCCATGATTTTGAGTACTTCGGCTGGGATGACCCGGCAAAGATGGTGTCCGATTTTCTCCTTCACCCGGCTATGGATTTGTCGAAAATTCTGAAACGGAAATTTGTTACTGACATTCTGCGTGGTTTTGAAGAATATCGGCATATTGCCCAGCGTATTAAAAGTATGTATCCATTGTTTGGCTTAAAGTGGTGCTTGATTTTCCTGAACGAGTTCTTGCCTGAGCACTTCCTCCGTCGACAATTTGCAGGGATTAGCAAATTCAAAAAAAATACCTTACAAATGGAACAATTATCAAAAGCCAAGCAAATGCTCTATCGAATTAATCAGGAACATGAACACTTCTCCTACTTTGACTAAAAGTCCGCCGACCAACTTCACGCCCTTAGATAACCGTTCCCGCGAACTGCGTCAGAGGATTGTACGCATGATGGAAGCAGCGGGACGCGCTCATTTAGGCTCAGCCTTCTCAGTGGTGGAGATACTTCGAGCGCTCTACGACGAAGTTTTACGGTACGATCCTAAAAATCCCCGCTGGCCTGATCGGGACCGATGCATTCTAAGCAAGGGGCATGGCTGCCTGGCTTTGTACGTTCTGCTTGCAGAAAAGGGCTTTTTTCCAGAAGCCGAATTGTCTAAGTTCTGCAAAAGAGATGGAATCTTGGGTGGCCATCCAGAATACGGCAAAGTTCCCGGAATCGAAGCCTCCACCGGAAGTCTAGGACACGGGCTTTCAATTGGAATAGGATTTGCGCTCAACGCCAAGTACGAAAAAGCCGATTACAGAGTATTCGTTGTGGTCAGCGATGGTGAGTGTAACGAAGGTTCGCTCTGGGAAGCAGCGATGTGTGCGAGCAAACACAAATTGAGCAACCTGATCGTTTTGGTTGATTACAACAAACAACAATCTTACAGTACTACCTACGAAGTGCTCAACTTAGAGCCATTCGCAGACAAATGGCGGGCCTTTGGCTTTGCAGTACAAGAAATAGATGGACACAGCCTCGAGCAATTGCGCATCGTTCTAGGCAGAACGCCTTTTCACCCCGAAAAACCGAGCATAGTTATCTGTCACACGATCAAGGGCAAAGGTGTTAGCTTTGTAGAAAACAACCTACACTGGCATCATAAAAATAAAATCACCAACGAAGAGATACGGGCGCTGTTAGCAGAACTGGAGGTAAAGTAATGCGCAAGACTTGCTTGGACATGGTATACGAACTAGCCAAGAAAGATAGTAGGATATTCTTCATAGGGTCTGATTTAGGTATCGGGACATTGCAACACTTTAAGGCAGAGATGCCGAACCGTTTTTTCATGGAAGGGGTGAGCGAAGCCAATATCATTGGTATGGCAGCTGGCCTAGCCCTGGAAAGTAAGATCGTCTACGTCAACACGATCGCCGTATTCATCACGCGCCGCTGTTTTGAGCAGGTTGTGATCGACCTATGCCTGCACAACTTGAAGGTCAGACTGATCGGCAATGGTGGTGGGCTGGTATACGCTCCGCTGGGCCCGACACACGAGGCGATCGAAGACATCGCCATTTTTCGTACGCTTCCCCGTATGACGATCATTGCGCCTGCCGATGCCGCTGAGATACGCCGACTTATGCCCCTCACGGTAGATTATCCAGGGCCAATTTACATTCGATTGGCTAAGGGAGGCGACCCTATTGTGACTAATAACCGCGTACGTTTTGAGATTGGCAAAGCCTTCCCCATGCGGGAAGGGCAAGATGCGTTGATATTAACTACTGGAATTACATTGAAGATTGCGCTGGATGCAGCTGCCAACCTTGGCGAACAAGGGATCGAGACGAGCGTTCTCCACGTACCTACAATCAAACCGTTGGACACGGTTACTATTTTAGATTATGTTGCCCATATCCCTGTCATTGTGACAATCGAGGAACACACGGTTATCGGCGGATTAGGGAGTGCTGTCGCCGAGATCATCGCGGAGACAGGTTTCAACCTACCTAAGCGCTTTAAGCGGATCAGCATTCCAGACGTCTTCCCAGATGAATATGGCTCTCAAGCGAGCCTGATGGCGCATTACGGCCTCACAGCAAATAAGGTTAGCTCGGTGATCAAACAACTTCTATAAACGTCCAATAAACTCGCAGTCAGTCTGAAGCAGACAAATGATCCAAAGGAGAAAATTAATGGGTAACTTGTTGAATATTGTCACCTCCCTTCACAAAAAGACTAAGAGGGATTACATCGCTCGGATGATGGACGATAAGGTCTATTGTATGAATAAAGCTAAGGAGTATGAGTTCGACTACTGGGACGGCGATCGACGCTACGGTTACGGTGGCTATAAGTATGACGGTCGCTGGAAGGTAGTAGCCGAGAAACTGTTTGCCATTTACAGCCTCAGGCCAAATTCAAAGATCCTTGATGTGGGTTGTGGCAAGGCCCATCTGCTCTATGAACTGAAACAATTACTGCCTGGAGCGGAACTCCATGGCTTTGATATCTCTCGCCACGGGTTAAGCGATGCACCGGAGGCAATCCGAGACAGGCTATTCCGGCATAGGGCGCAGGACCTATACCCTTGGGGCGATAAATATTTTGACCTCGTCATCTCGCTGGGCTGCCTGCACAACCTGCGCATTTTTGAGTTGAAGACGGCACTGAGTGAGATAGAGCGTGTGGGCAAAAATAAATATATTATGGTCGAGAGTTACCGTAATGAGCAGGAAATGTTTAATCTCGAGTGTTGGGCCCTGACTGCCGAGTCGCTCTTCGATACTGCTGAATGGATCTGGCTCTTTAACCACTTCGGCTACACAGGTGACTACGAGTTTATTTATTTTGAGTAATTCGGCTGGCCCTGCTGGCTGGGAGGTTTTATTGACATGAAAATGAAGGCAGCAATTCTAGAGACACTAAACGCACCCCTCGTGTTGGATGAAATTGAAGTCCCCAATTTGGAATGTGGTCAGGTCTTAGTTCAGGTTCACTGCAGTGGCATCTGTGGTGCGCAACTTAACGAAATCGCCGGCATCAAGGGGGAGGACAAGTTCTTGCCGCACTTGCTTGGACACGAAGGTGGAGGAGTGGTGTTGAAAGTTGGCCCCGGTGTGACACAAGCCCAGAAGGGTGATCATGTCGTGCTGCACTGGCGCAAAGGTGTGGGTATTAACGCTAAAACGGCTAAATACCGATGGGGTGAGCGTGTGGTAAACGCCGGCTGGGTAACTACATTTAGTGAGTACACAGTTGGTTCCGAGAACCGTGTGACGCCAATCCCAAAGGACGTCCCTTTTGAGATCGCAGCTCTAATGGGCTGTGCCGTAACGACTGCGCTGGGGCTGATCAATAACCTGGCACAGTTGAAAATTGGCCAATCCATTGCAATCTTCGGCTGTGGCGGGGTGGGATTGAACGTGGTGCAAGGCGCGGTCATGGTCTCGGCAGACCCCATCATCGCGATTGATATCTACGACCATAAGTTAGAAATGGCACGAGAGTTTGGCGCAACGCACCTTATCAATCCGAACAAAACCGATGTGCGCGAAGAAGTCCTCAAGATCGTCGGCCCAAAAGGCGTAGATGTATTTGTGGAGAACACTGGATTGGTACGGCTGATTGAGCAAGCATACGCGCTCACTGCTTCACAGGGACGGACGATTCTGGTAGGCGTCCCCCGCCATGATGAGGATATTACAATCCATTCGTTGCCCCTGCACTTTGGAAAAGTGCTGACGGGTTGCGAGGGAGGAGAAACGTCCCCGACTGTCGATATCCCCAGGTATCTAAACCTTTACCAAAAAGGAAAACTCAAACTTGACCGAATCATTACTCATCGCTATCCATTGGTTGAGATTAATACTGCGATAGATAAGATCCGGACGGGTGAGGTTGGGCGGTGTATGCTGACGATGAAGGATTGAGCGATTGAATGCTCATCAGGATATAGAGACCGAGTTCAAGGAATGTTGATACTGCATATGAAAAGAGTTGCCGGAGGGATGTTTCTGCGATTATAAATATAATTGGAAGAAACGTTATGAGCGCACCTAAGCTCCTATTAATTACATCGAAATGCCCGACTGAAGAAATCTCCGATAGCGTAGCTGTACCACTTGGATTGCATCTATTAAGGCACCATTTGAAGAAGAATGGCGTTGGCTGTGATGTATTCGACCATCAAATACATTCTGAACAGCTTTGTATCAGCAGTGTTGAGCAGGGCGTGTATGATATTATTGGGATAAGCGTGACGCATTGGAGGATGGAATCTGACCTCAACTTCCTTAGTAAGCTCAGAGGGGCGGCTCAGAATGCGGGCAGAAATTGCCTATTCATTGCCGGGGGTTTTTCAGCGACGCTTAACTTCCGTCAGTGGTTGGAGTGCGGATTTGACCTGGTCTGCCTGGGGTATGCTGAAGAAACATTGCTTAAGGTGTGTGAACGGTTTGCACAAAAAAAGTCTGTACACACATGGGAATCGTTTCGCGATTTGGACGGTGTTGCGTTTCTAGACGAGCGGAGGCGGTTGGTTTTCAACAGAGCTTTGCCACTTTCAAAGTCAGCATTTGAGCGACATTTGTTTGATCAAATCATGGAAATGGATTTACCCTATAACGAGTATTGGGATTTCATGCGTCAAAGGGCCACCGAGATTCTGACAATGAATCGTCGTTCATACGTGATAGAAAACGCCAGGCTATTTACCATAGATCGTTGTCTTGCAAATTGTGGATTCTGCTGTAGCCCTAGCTTCCTGCGAACTGCACAACAGTCAAATGCTCCCTTAATCGCGCTTTCTGCCTCGCAAGTACATCAATTGATCGTGCATCATGTTCAGAAGTATGGTGCAAGAGCATTTTCGATTAATGATGACGACTTCTTGGTAGGGAATAAAATCGGAATTGATCGGGCCATTGAGATTTGTAAGCTGATCAGTGCATCTAAGCGAAAAGGCGAGATACCTGAGGAAACGAAGTTCAGTTGCCAGACAAGGGTCGTAGATTTTCTCAAGTTTGATTCTAACCGCAAGAAGTTGGTTAACCATCAACTCTTGGAAGCGCTAGCGAAGGCCAAGTTTCACAACGTTTCACTTGGCGTGGAAACGTTCTCGGATAGATTGTTAAAATGCCTATCTATGAACAAGGTAGGACTCACTAGTAATGATTACCACATGGTTCTCCATGCGCTTATGGACCACGGATTATACACAACTATCAACCTCATCTTGGGAATCCCGGAGAGCACAGTAGAAGAACTAATCGAAACAATTCAGCAGACTCTGGAATATGTTGAAAAGCCCTGTCAGCTAAGCGTCGCTAACCGGATGCAGTCCTTTCCGGGTTCGCCGATCTTTGGCTTAAAGGACTACCCTACGACTGGCTCGATATGGACAAACCCAATTACGAACCAGACTACGTATATTCCTGTCTATTACACTCCTCATAATGAGAGAATGGCCGCTATTATAAGCCAATTGAACGAAGCTGCCCGTGTTGAGCTTGAAAACTTTAAAGCCGACAACAATTTGGGTGATTCTATGCTGATACCCAGAACGGCAATTGCTTTATGCACGTTTATGGCTGTTGCAAGACTATTGGGAGAGAGCGACTTGTTATTACGGATAAGCAATAAGCTGCAGCAACTGACGATATCACTGGGAGCGGAATAGCAGACGCACCTAGATCATTAGCCCTGAGGTGCAGTATTGCTGACGATGAGAGATTTAGAACTATGGTAAGCTAGGAAAACGTGGTTATGTCCACTTTATAGACTTGCCAGACTTGAAGAATGGATTGTGACTTTATTTCTCACAACGCATCGGTCTTTCCCAATGAACGACGAATTGGACCGTGCCTGATTCTAGCCTAAGTTGCGTTACATCTATTCTATGCTAGGGCTAGCGAGGCAAATAATGAAATCTGAAGAATCACTGCAACGCATCGTTATTCTTGGGCATACTGGTTTCATTGGAGAGTGCCTGTGGACATATTTTCGGCAGCACTCGCCAGGCATTGAAATGATCGGGTGCTCTTTCCCAACGATTGACCTGACCAACGATGAGCAAGTCCGGAGCCTGGCAAGCCTGTTTGATATAAATACCGTGATTATTTTTTGTTCCGGTATAAAGAAGCAGTTGGGCGATAGTCTGGAAATATTCTCACAAAACATAGCGATGACAGTCAACGTATGCGCCATTCTAAACGAGCATCCTGTCAAGCGGCTCGTTTACTTTAGTTCTGCGGAGGTTTACGGTGAGGAGAGTAGCAACCTTATTATCTCAGAGAAGACGCCTATTAATCCCTCTTCCTATTATGGCATTGCTAAATATGCATCGGAGCGTCTGCTGCAGAATGTTTTTAGGGGTTTGCCAGACAGTTCTCTGCTCGTTGTACGCCCGCCGCTGGTCTACGGTCCCGGTGACCGCTCAAAAGGCTACGGCCCAACCGGATTTTCGTGGGCAGCTGCTAAACGCGAGGCGATAACCTTGTGGGGGGAGGGCGACGAGTTACGTGAATTTGTCTTTGTGGAAGACCTTGCCCGTGCGGTCTACGGGCTGACTTTCCATAATTATTCAGGTGTGGTTAACATTGTTACTGGTCAGAGTCATACTTACCACGACATTCTAAAGATACTGACTTTCCTCGCACCGTTTGAGGTGATTATGAACACCAAACCTCGTACCAAACCAAAAGTAGATTACCGTTTTCAGAATGACCTGCTCACCTGTTTGGTGCCTACCCTTGCTTTTGCTAAGCTGGAAGAAGGAGTGAAACAAACTTTTGACAAGTATATGCTGTCTGTGTAATGAGGATTCAGTCAACATTCTGCTGGATGTTGGGAATCAGCCAATCTGCAGCCGCTTTCTTGCCAATCCAGAGGCGGAAGAATATACCCATCCTATGGTATTAGGGCAGTGCAACACCTGCGGTCTTATCCAGCTTATCAATCCTGTGTTAGCCTCTGAACTGTTGCCGCGGTACGAGTGGATCACCTATAACGAACCAGAAGGGCACCTCGACCTGTTGGCAGAGCGGATTTGTAGTTTGCCGGGATTGTCTCCCAGCGCAAGTATTGGCGGAGTAAGCTTTAAAGACGATACGACCCTCTGGCGGCTGAAAGCACGTAGTTTCAGCAATACGTGGCGAATCGATCCCCTTGAGGACTTGGGCATCCGCGAATCTTCTGCCGGCGTAGAAACTATTCAAGCCCGCCTGACGCCCCGTTCGGCTACCAGAATTGCACAGAAGTACGGTCCGGCAGATGTGCTGGTTGTCAGGCATATTCTTGAACACGCTAGCAGCCTGTCCGGCTTTATGGATGCCATTCGGCAGATGATCAGACCGCAAGGCTATGCGGTGTTTGAGGTGCCGGACTGCGTATCCGCCTTGGAAAAGAAGGATTATACCTCTCTTTGGGAAGAACATACTGCCTACTTCACGCCTGAAACTTTTCGCTTTTGTTTTGCTTTGGCAGGGTTCCGCTTCCACTATTATGGGTGCCACCCTTACCCTTTTGAAAATTCTCTGGTAGCGATTGTGCAACCTCAGGTGAATAATAGGAAACCTATTTTTCTTAGTGGCAATGCGCTGGCAGATGAACAGCGAAAAGCACAAGCTTATGCGGCAGATTTCCCTCAATATAGCACCAGGATTAAAGAGTATCTGAACACGTTCCGCCGTAAGAAGGGCAAGATTGCTCTGTTCGGGGCGGGCCACCTGGGCTGCAAGTATGTCAATTTCTTTGGGCTGAGTAACGAAGTCGAATTCTTTGTGGACGATCACCCTGCCAAGCAAGGTCTCTTTATGCCTGGTTCGCGATTGCCGATTTATAGCTCTGCCGCCCTACTTGAAAAAGGTATCAAACTCTGCCTGCTAAGTCTTAATCCGTTGAACGAAGAGAACGTCATACAGAAACACCAAAAGTTTGTTCAACAAGGGGGCATTTTTACCTCAATTTTTCCAGGCAGCAAACACGCGCTGAAGATTTGAGAAAGATGTCTGGACAAAGAATGCGCATTAAGCAAGTCGGTGAAGAAGTATATTATCCAGATGAAGCCATCGTCAAACTGCGTCATCATGATATTGCCGCTTTACAAGAGCAGGCTAAAAAAAACATGCGTCAGCGCACCAGGCTGTGCGCTCATCAAAATATAGACGATAAGCTGCACGAGATGTTTATCGTTCACGCTAGAGGTGCCTATATAAGGCCTCACAAGCATTTGGGCAAAAGTGAGGCCTTTCATCTTATCGAAGGCACCGTGGATGTGGTGATTTTCGATGAGCTCGGAGATATCGTAGAAGTTATCCGTATGGGCGAATTTGCCTCTGGGCACTACTTCTATTTCAGGATATCACACTCTCACTATCATACTCTGTTGATCCGATCGGAGGTATTAGTGTTTCACGAAATTACGAGCGGCCCTTTCCGAAAATCCGACACTATTTTCGCCCCTTGGTCACCCGACGAAAGTGACCTGGCGGCGGTTACGGCATTTATGCAACGTCTGCAATTGACCGTTGAAAAATTTAGAAAATGAGAAAAAGAAAGATGAATGAAACCTGTTATAAGCGCGACACCTGCCGTCTATGCGGCGGCACTGCCCTGGAACTGGTCCTGCCGCTGTCTCCGACGCCACTCGGTGATGCTTTTGTGCCTAAGGAGCAACTCCGCAAGGCTCAAGCGGCTTATCCGCTTGAACTTTACCTGTGTCGCGATTGCGGGCTCCCCCAATTGTTGCATGTGGTGCGTCCGGAACTTATTTATATTGACTATATTTACCAGACCAGTGTTTCGCTCGGTCTACCGGAGCACTTTCAACGTTATGTAGATGAGACACTGGATTTTCTCAATCCGCCAGCTGGGACATTTGTAGTTGAGATCGGCAGCAATGACGGCACACTTTTGGAAGCCTTCCAGGACCGCGGAATGCGTGTGCTGGGCATTGATCCAGCGCACGAAATTGCCCAAAAAGCTACAGAGCGCGGAGTTGAAACCCTGCCGGTGTTCTTCAATAAAAAAGTGGCACGGGCTATCCGGAATGAGCGTGGTCTAGCCGGCATTATTGCGGCCAACAATGTGATGGCGAATATTGATGATTTAGACGGTTTTGTCGCAGGCATTCACGACCTGCTTATGCCGGACGGCATTTATGTTTTTGAGACCGGCTACATGGCTGACTTGGTTCCCAACATGGTTTTTGATTTCATTTATCACGAGCACCTGTCATATTTTCTGGTTAAGCCTCTACAATTTTTCTTCCATTGCCACGGTATGAAAATCATTGACGCCAAGCGCGTAGCTACCAAGGGAGGATCATTACGGTGCATGGTTCAACTGGAAGGCGGGCCCAGGCGGGTTTTACCGACAGTGGCCGAGGTTACCGACTATGAGGAGAGCACAGGCATTGGCCGGCCGGAGACTTTAAAAGATTTTGCGAACAAGATTGACGCAGTGAAAAAGGAACTACTCTCAGTGCTGCACGATCTCAAGCAGAGAGGAAAAGTTATTGCAGGCTATGGGGCCTCGCACAGTGTGACCACCATGCTCCACCATTTCGACCTCGGCGACAAGGTGGAGTTCGTTCTAGATGATAATCCGATTAAACATCATACATTCAGCCCCGGGCACCATATTCCCGTGTTGCCTCCTCAGGCGCTCTACGAGCGGAAGCCCGACTATGTGTTAATTCTGGCTTGGCGCTATGCCCAGCCGATCATGAATAAGCATCAGACATTTCTAGAGCAAGGTGGGCATTTTATTGTCCCATTGCCTAAGGTTGAAGTTATTTAGCCATTCAATTCGGTCATATCGTTTGCGAGGAAAGGATCGGATGCCTGAAATCTCTTGGTGGCGCACAAGTTTCGGCGAAGACGAAATTCGCCGCATTTCAGATGCGATTGCGCATGAACATATCAGCCAAGGTCCAGTCACGGCCGAGTTCGAGCGCAAACTCGCCGATGTATTAGGGGTTCCTTATGTCATCGCAACTACTAGCGGAAGCATGGCGCTGCTTATGGCTCTATTGGCAGCCCGGGTTGGTCCGGGTGACGAAGTAATTGTTCCCAACCGTACCTGGATTGCCACAGCACATGCGCCCATCTTGTTAGGGGCAAAGGTTGTTCTTACAGATGTCGAGGCAGATCGCCCGATCATAGATACGAGCCAGATTGAACAAAAGATCACCCCGCGCACGAAGGTGATTATGCCAGTTCATTTGAATGGCCGCTCGGCTAATATGGAAAGAATTAATCGTATTGCTGCCGCGCATAACGTGCTTGTCATAGAGGATGCAGCGCAGGCATTGTGCTCCAGAAATGTGCTAGGATTGCTTGGGTGTCAATCGTTTGCCGGCTGTTTCTCGCTGTCGGTAGCCAAAATCATATCGACCGGCCAGGGCGGATTTTTGGTAACCCGCCGTGCAGAGATCTACGAACGGTTGAGACTAATGCGAACACATGGTGTGAGCGATGTAGTCAATGCGTCCTATACGCAGATAGGTTTCAACTTCAGGTTCACCGACATCCTTGCTTCTATCGGGATTGTCCAACTCCAGCGGCTGCTGGATCGAATCAATAAAGTAAAGGCCATATATACTAAGTATGCGGTGGCAATGCCCGACTTACCTTTCCTTAAACTTATTCCCGTGGATGTTGAGGCGGGTGAGATACCAATTTACGTTGAGGTATTGTGCCGAGAGCGAGAAAAATTGATACAGTTCCTTGCCAGTCATGGTATTCAAGCTCGGCCTTTCTACCCCGACCTGGATTTGGCAGGGTATTTTGGTAGCGCTACGGAATTTCCCAATTCTAGAGCGTTTAGCCGACAGGGGCTATTCCTACCGTGTGGGCCAGAGCAGCCATTGGAGAATGTAGAGCGGGTGCTGGAGACTCTGTATCTTTACACCAAATAGCGGGTGGCTATTTAGCAGGAGGAGGTTTAGATGAATGTTATCGTCCTGGGCACATCGCATTTTACTCTTTCCTGTGCAAAGGCAATTATTGATAGCCAAGTGCGATTATCTGGATTGATTTCTATGCCGGCCCATGCAGTTCCTCTAAATTCTGCTGATGTGTCTGGGTTTGCGAGGGAACAAGTTATACCATATCACGAGATTGAAGATATTAACTCCTCTGCCTCTTTGAAAGTGCTCCGGAGTTATGCCCCAGATTACATATTTTCCTCATGGCCTAAGCTATTAACGAAAGATGTCTTAGATGTTCCAAGATGGTTCGTTATTGGAACCCATCCAACTGAATTACCATTTAACCGGGGTAGACACCCACTGCATTGGATTATCGTTCAGGGCATATCTGAAACGAAATTGAGTTTTTTCCAGGTGGATGAAAGTATTGATACAGGCAAGATTCTCTTGCAAGTTCCAGTAGTGATTAATCGTGACGACTCTATTGTTGATTTGATTGCAAAGGTCAATGCTGCGGGCTATGATGGAACTCAGCAATTGTTTAGACGACTTGTAGAGAATCCGGCTTATGAAGGTGTCGAGCAGAATCATGGTTTAGCAAATTATTGGCGTAAACGTACACCTCATGATGTAACCCTTGATTTTAGAATGTCGTCAGACTCTGTTGTTCGTATCGTGCGGTCTTTAATGCCACCTTATGCTTGTGCCAACCTAATCTTTGAAAAATATGTCATCAAGATCCGCCAAGCTGCGTTGCCATCAATCATAATGTCACCGTCTGAACTGGAAAGAATTGAGCCGGGCAAGATCATCTCGACTGACAATCGTCGCATCAGAATAAAGGCAGCAGATGGGATTGTGGAGTTGGAATACGTTGGCCAGTTACCAGAATCGTTATTAAGAGCGAAATACCTCCATCCGCCCTCAAAGTATTTCAGTCAGTGGGCGGAAGAACTGTCTGCACAATTGATCTAGTCTTTTTTCTACGTGGACATGATCGAAACAATTTTGCAGTCCAGTCGTATAGGCTCTCCGGAAACAGTCTATAAAGACCATGTTCGACATGTATATCGAGTAGTTGCTGAATTTAATAGCTTTGCTAAAGAGTACTATGTATCTGATAATGGTCAACGGGCAGGCGTAATAGTTGTACGCCAGAAAGAAGTGCTTTTGGTGCGGCAATACCTGTTGCTGATCAATGGGCTAGGCCTAGAAGTGCCTGGTGGCAAAGTAGATGACGGCAAGACGCTAGAAGTTGCGGCGATGAGAGAGTGCCAAAAAGAAACAGGCGTGCGGTGCTCAGGACTAAATCATTTACTTAACTACTATCCGGGATTGGATGTTTCGCAAAATCACACTCACATTTTCTACACCAACGAGTTTATTGAATTACCGCAGGTTAATCCGGAAAGGCGGGTGTGGTTGCCGCTTGCACGCTGTGTGGAAATGGTCTTATCTGGGGAGATTTTGGATGGTATGTCTATCATTGCCTTGCTGGCTTACTATGTACACAGGAATCGCCGAGAACAATGATGATGGCCGGTAATGTGACCCTCTTCAGGTGTATGTCATGCGCATACAGATGCTATTATTATCAATCGAATAGAGATTGGGGAGGAAGCTATTACTGGACTTTGAGCAGTTGTGATTGACAATATCCCTTCGAGTAGTACAGGGGGCGATGTGCCAGCCAAAGTGATGAAATGTCGCAGATATCAGCGAACTATGACTAGCGTTGTCTCTTTGTATCGAAAATTCATATCCTACGCCTGTAGGGAGGGTATCAGACCGGCCTTGATACAGGTCATGCATTGGCTGTATTGGAATGCCCATATCTATCGTTTAAGGTTTCACATTATCACAATATTAGCGATCATTGCGTCCATGATTGCCGCACGCCGCCCGCGCACGCAGAGACAGGTGGTCTTCGTTTCCGACCGTTTGCAGATTCGGCCAATCAAGCTGGCCTATGCGTTGAAGGAAGCAGGGTGGCAAGTGATCCTGCTGCATAGGGGGGTACCTACCTTTGATGCATCCAGATACTTTGCCGAAATTCATCAATACTGGAATCCGTGGGAAGCATTATGGCTTGCTGCAAAATATACTCCAATCGTTTATCATGTTTTTTCCAGTTGGAATTTTTTCGTCGCAGCGATTTTCATGCGTCATAAGCCCGGCAAGATAGTTTTTGACAACGCTGATTTGCTTACTGGGATGGTAAGGGAAGAAATCCTCCGCCGCTATCCGCAACAAGCCGAGTTGGAGCAGTATTGTTATGCAAATGCAGAGGGCTTATGTTGTCGTGATTTGCGTACCCAGTACTTGAAGAGACATTTGCGTTACCATCTTCCCAAAAGGATACTGTTTCCAGAGTATTGTTGGCCAGCCGAGAAGTTTCAAAGAGCGCCAAAATTGACGGACGGTATCCATGTTGTGTATGCGGGTAATCTTGAGTTAGATCCCGACTCTCCGGTGGGCTACCAATATGAACTGGCGGCTCTCCTGAGTCAAAATAGGATTCACTTCCATATTTATCCTCCCTTCCCACAGCATGCAGTGGACTTGCGCTTAAACATGAGCCGGTATCTGGCGACCTGTGGCAACCCGGATTTTGTTCATATCCATGACACGATCCCTCCAGATAGCCTCGCTGAGGAATTGTCAAAGTATCACTACGGGATATTGATTTCGACAAAAAAAGTTGATTACGGCAACGATCACAATACGTATTATCAGCATGCAGCTGACTATTTCGTTGCCGCCAAAATCTTTGACTACATGGACGCTAGGCTCTTCACATTCACACAGAACGGCCGATTCCTTCGATTCATACTCGAAAAGCATCATAACGGGAAAGTTGTGCGGTGTCTCGAAGACATTGTGATACACTGCAAGCATACGTCTTTCACGATCCCTACCATTCCTCAGGCATACCAATTGTTGACCAATATCGGACGCTTGACTGAGTTTTACATGAGCCTGACGCGACAGTAAGCGATTTGGTGCAATTTGGCGATATTATTGCCATCCTTCACGTTCAACCTAGCGATCATGGAAGGTATCTTGTGTGTGAATGCCAGCGATGATGACAAGCTTTATTTTTATTTAAAGTTTAGGTTTGGGGATAGAAGCAAAAATATTTGAAGAAAAACTAAAGGTGCAAAGAATATAAGGCGAAATGCGAATAGTAGTAATTTCTGATTGGTTTGCTGAAAAAATGGGATATGCAGAAAATTGTCTGCCAAAAGCTTTAGCCTACTTAGGCCATGAGGTCCATGTTTTAACTTCAAATTTACAAGTATATTTCAATTCCCCTACATATAAGGAAGTCTATGGGCAATTTCTCGGTCCCGCATTGACATCTGTGGGTCATAAAGAAATTGACGGGTATAAGTTATATCGACTGCCTGCTGGTAAATGGAGGGGAAAGCTTCGGATCAAAAATCTTGCTAGAAATCTTTTAAAAATTCATCCTCAAATTGTCCAAACGTTTGACACGTTTAGTTTGACAACTTATGAGGCAGCATTTTTTAAAACTTTTGTTGGCTATAAATTATTTTCAGAATCTCATTTGCATGCATCTGTATTTCCTCCTGCAATACAATGGCCAGGAATAAAGCGACGATTTAAGTGGCTTCTATACGCGGCAACAATCGGACGTTTAGTCAGTTTATTTACGAAACAATGTTATCCAATTAGTTCAGATGCGGCTGACATAGCTATTCAGTTCTTTGGAATTCAGCCTGCTAAAGTCAAAATTTATTCTCTCGGAGTGGATACTGATATATTCAAACCAGCCATTGACGAAATATCAAAACAGGCCCGTGTGCAACTTCGTTCTAAACTTGGCTTTTCACCTTCGGATAGTGTATGTATTTTTACAGGTCGCTTTACTAATGATAAGAATCCATTGTGTTTAGCCCAGGCAATCGCCAAGTTAGTAAAACAAGGAGAGTCTTTTCGGGGATTGTTTGTAGGGAGCGGTCCTCAAGCAAAAGCCATCCAATCTTTACCTGGATGTGTTGTTCATCCATTTGTTTCATTTCGAGAGCTTCCAGGATTTTATCGCTCCGCTGATATTGGTGTTTGGCCTAAGCAAGAATCAACGAGTCAACTCGATGCCGCTGCATGTGGCTTGCCAATAATTATCAGTAATCGAGCAAAAGTCATTGAGCGAATTGACGGAAATGGGTTGATGTATGAAGAAGATAATCCCGAAGATTTAGCCCGGAAAATATGTGCACTATCTGATCCCCAAATCCGAGCGTCTCTGGGGGAATATGGGGCAGGAAAAATACAAGATAGATTTAGCTGGATTCATATCGCTAAACAGCGTGTTCGGGATTATGAAGCTGCACTGCAACATTAAATAAATAAGAAAAATAATGAGACTGATTCACGTCGTGGGGACACGCCCAAATTTTGTGAAAATAGCTCCGGTATACTCAGCTTGTTCGAGGCGGAATCTCTCACAAATTATTGTCCACACTGGTCAACACTATGACAGTAAAATGTCCGCAGTATTTTTTAAGGAATTGGGCTTACCCAATCCCGATATAAATTTGAGAGTTGGGGCTGGCACGCATGCAGAGCAAACGGCAAATATATTACTTCGATTTGAGAAAGTCATTCCAAAGCTCCGCCCTGATATAGTAATCGTCTATGGCGATGTAAACTCGACTATAGCAGCAGCGCTAGTATGTGCAAAATTATCCGTACCCGTAGCCCATGTTGAAGCCGGGCTACGGTCATTCGACCGCAGCATGCCGGAAGAGATTAATAGGTTACTTACGGATCAAATAGCAGACATACTTTTTACAACATCTGTTGATGCAAACGAAAATTTGCTTCGGGAAGGCATTTCTCGGAATAAGATATATTTTGTAGGAAACGTCATGATCGATACGCTTCTAAAATTCTTGCCTCTAACAAGAAAGATGCAAAGCAATAAATATCCAGCTCATTATGCTTTAGTCACGCTTCATCGCCCTTCAAATGTAGACAATAATGTCACTTTACGTAATATATTTGAGTCTCTTATACGAATTAGTCACAAATTACCTATTATTTTCCCCGTGCATTTGAGAACTAGACAGCGCATAGATTGTTTGAGCAGGCTGAAAAATTCTCGTTCTTTATATCTTATTAAACCACAGAAATATACAGAATTTCTTTACCTTGAAAAGAATGCTACAGTCGTAATCACAGACTCTGGAGGTGTTCAAGAGGAAACGACGTTCTTGATGAAACCATGCCTAACGCTAAGGAGCAATACAGAACGTCCTATTACGATAAATATAGGAACAAATATTCTTGTAGGGACAGATAGTAGAGTACTTGAGCAAGAGATTGATGCTATTCTTGCAGGCAAATTAAAGACAGGGGGAATCCCACCATTATGGGACGGACATGCCGCTGATCGTATCGCGGATATCTTGATGCGATATTCAAAATGACTCAGCATGAACGGAAAGCTGTTATTCTAGTTTGCCCAGAGATTTCGTATGCCTTCCCTTTTAGCTTTGGCTATCTCGCAGGCTATCTAAAGCAAGCAGGTGAGGAAGTTCGTATTCTATTCAGGCCTCCTTTTCCAGGTCAATACAAGCGATTGGTGAAACAGATTCTTGATTTGAATCCCATTTTAGTGGGATTCGGCAGCTTATATCCTGATCTGCGACCTACCCGTGAACTGATTGGCATGCTAGATCAAGCAAAACGGCAGTTCCCGATCGTGATTGGCGGACAAATGGTTTCACCCATTCCAGAATTCGTCCTTCAAATTACCGGGGCAGATTTTGGAGTGATCGGTGAGGGAGAAATCATCCTGCATGATCTAGTTGTTACGCTCCGAGAGAATAAAGACCCGCACAGCGTCCGAGGACTTGCAATTCGAGAGCGAGACAAAGTGGTCCTGACTGGGCCTGGTCCTTTTATTAAGGATCTCTCGAAGTTGCCTCCCATCCCATACGAACTTTTCCCAGAAGACAAATTTGTGCCTATTGGCCGATTCTATACCAGCCGGGGAGATGCACATTGGCATTATAACGATCGGGTTGTCTCCATTCATGGAGGGCGCGGTTGCCCCTATCGCTGCAATTTCTGTTATCACCATAGTCAGATGCGGTATCGTGCTATTTCAGACATGATTCGTGAGGCCGAAGATTTGATACCACGCTATAATGCTAATGTTCTGTACTTTGGCGATGATTTAGTATTCGCCACTCCTAAGCGAGCTCGGGAAATGACTGATACGTTGCGCCAACTTACCAGACAGCTTAATCGACGAGTTGGATATTCGGTCCAGACGAGATTTGATGCCTTAGAGCAGATAGATGATGATCTCTTGTGCGAAATGAAAGAAACGGGCTGCAGGGTAGTAGGATTAGGCATTGAGTCAGGGTCGCAACGCATTTTAGACATAATGAACAAGCGGATTACTGTAGACCAGATAAAAAGTGGATTGGCGCGTTTGAAACAAGTCGGTATCGTGCCGACCGTCACTATTATGGTGGGTCAACTAAGTGAAACTAGGGAGGATGTTGAAGCATCTATTGCGCTGATGAGAGAATCTGTACGCAACGACAAAAACATACAATACGGATTCACAATCACTACCCCCTACCCGGGTTCGCCACTGTACAGCCTGGCTTTAGAGAAAGGCTACTTGCGGGATCATCAGGATTTTTATGATCGATGTGGTACACTTGGAGGCTTTAGTAATTTAACCGTCAATTTTTCAGAGATGAGTGATGAAGAACTAATCACTCTCCGTGGAAGGCTCTGGCAGATATATCTTGAAGAAAAAAAGTGGGCACTCGGTTGGAAGGCTTGGACTGTAGAATCAGCTAGAGGATTCTTGGAAAGATGGGATCGTCGGCTTAATAATCGAATATTTTCTAAGTTGCCTTCACATGGTCTGACGGAGACAGTCGTGAGCGTTTATAAAAAGACTTACGATTCTGTGCAATTGGTTCTTGACGCTTGGCGGCTTCATCTACGTGGCATATGTAATTAAGACTAATGCAAGGAGGGATGCGGACAGACTTGAGAGAAGAATAAATGACTACACATAATCGTTATTGACAGCGCTGATTATCCCGGTTCGATGTTGTGTAAGCATCTGCTGGATGCTGGATAAGGTTCAGGCAAAGGGCTTCATGAAGAAATCCTTTATTAAATTATTGAATTTTGCAAAAAAAATAAGTCGCAAGCATACGACATTTATCGAATGGGAATATATTCCGGAAGGCTGGGATTACGCAAAAGCGCATCCCGAAGTCAAAGGCTGGAATGTTCCCGAAATATTGAAAAGATATAAGCAAAAGTGGTCCAGTTTTGTAGCTTTTATGGAGAATAGCGAGCCGCTTGGCATTTCGCACGAGTCGGAGTTGACATCAAACACTGACATAAAATTTCATAATATAAATATCACATTCGCATATGTTCTTTCTTTGGCGGCACATAAAAAAGAGCGTTTTTCTATTTTGGATTGGGGAGGCGGAATCGGTCACTATTATTTACTTGCAAAAACTCTTTTACCTAAAGTGCAGATTGAATATCATTGCAAAGATGTCCCCCAGTTGGCCGAGTATGGTGCCCAATTGTTTCCTGAACACCACTTCTATGCTGATGATTCTTGTCTAAAACGAACTTATGATTTCGTTATGGCCAGTACCTCTTTACAATACGTTGAAGACTGGCAAAGCCTCCTTTCAGGATTAGCTAAAGCAACAAAAAAATATCTTTACATCACGGGTTTGCCGATTGTATTAAACGTTCCCTCATTTGTTTTTATACAGAGACCCCATTCCTATGGATATAATACGGAATATTTGGGTTGGTGCCTAAATAAAAAAGAATTCTTATCGTGGGCTGAAAGACAGGGAATCAAACTAATACGTGAATTTATCGTTGGAGATAAACCTCATATTCGATTCGCCACTGAACAGAATGAGTATAGAGGTTTCCTTTTTGAGAGAACGATCAAGGATAGTGATTGAAATTTAATTGATCGATTAGTAATGAAAACAATTTTTAACGACTTACTAAAAAATGTTGGAATTCATCCTGTTCTGATCGATGTCGGCGCATCTGGTCAACCTCCGTCTATTTGGGATGAAATTAGCCAGCAATCTATCTATATTGGTTTTGATCCTGATCAAAGAGAGTTTAGTGAAGTGCGCGGGGAAAAATTTTACAAATCTTTTCTCATTGATAAAGCTTTAACGGATATAAAAGACAAAAGCCAAATACCCTTTTATTTAACAAAATATCCATATTGCTCAAGCACTTTGAAGCCTAATCTAGGATCTCTTTCCAATTATTTATTCGTCGATCTATTTGCTGTTGAACGAGAAGCAACGTTGCCTTCTATTACATTAGATGATGCTTTGCAACTTCTTTCTCTTTCAAAGATACAGTGGTTCAAGACTGACTCGCAGGGCACAGATCTCAGACTTTTTAAAAGTATCGGGGACGGGATTCGTTCTCATATTTTAGCTGTTGATATAGAGCCAGGATTAATTGATGCTTATTTCGATGAAGATCTTTTTATCGATGCACATCGTTACCTAACCAAAAATGGCTTTTGGCTCTCAAATCTGGCTGTCAAGGGGGCCGTGCGAATGAGGAATACGACCTTGGCAGAAATTACAAGAATAGATAAAAAAATTGACAAATCACAATTTTCACAATTAATACGAAAAAGCCCCGCCTGGTGTGAAGCAAGATATTTTAGAACGCTCGAATATCTAACTCAAAATGATTTTGGAAAAGATGACTATTTATTGCTATGGATATTTGCCATGATCGACAATCAACTTGGTTTTGCTTTAGACATCGCTGTCGAATATGAAAAAAAATTGGGGAAAGATGATTTATCGAGTCTTATGAAAAATGAGCCCCTTTCATCCATTATGCAAGATTCAGGCAAATTATCGAAGAAAATATCTCTTTTATTGAAGTCCGCTATCCCTCCAAAATTCCGACAGTTATTAAGAAAAGTTATAAACTAAAGAGAGCCAAAAAAAATGAAGGATAGAAAGTTCCATCAAAAGAGAATTCTTATCACCGGAGGACTTGGCTTTATCGGCTCAAATCTAGCTCGCCGTCTAGTGGACTTGGGTGCCAAGGTTACCTTAGTAGATAGCTTGATTCCAGAATATGGCGGCAATCTCTTCAATATTGCAGAAATTGAGGATAAAGTGAGAGTGAATATTTCCGATGTTCGTGATGAATACAGCATGCGATTCCTCGTACAAGGCCAAGATTATCTTTTCAACTTAGCCGGACAAACCAGCCACTTAGATTCGATGGAAGATCCTTACACGGACTTGGAAATCAATTGTCGAGCGCAGCTCTCTATATTGGAAGTTTGTAGGAGATTTAATCCAAATATAAAAATAGTCTTCGCGAGCACCCGTCAAATCTATGGCAAACCGGAATATCTTCCGGTGAACGAAAAGCACCTCCTTCAGCCGGTGGATGTAAACGGCATAAATAAAATGGCCGGGGAATGGTACCACATTCTCTATAATAATGTGTATGGCATACGGGCATGCGCCCTACGTTTGACTAATACCTATGGCCCTCGTATGAGGGTGAAAGATGCCCGTCAAACCTTTCTTGGCCTCTGGATCCGGCTGTTGGTAGAAAATAATCCCTTCGAGGTTTGGGAAGGGCATCAATTACGCGACTTTACGTTTGTGGACGACGCCGTCGATGCTTTTCTTCTTGCGGCAGCAAATGAAGAATCCAATGGTCACGTATTTAATCTGGGCGATGATAATGTCGTTAGCCTGAAAGACCTGGCCGATTTGCTTATCAAAATTAATGGAAATGGGAATTACGTCATAAAATCATTTCCATTGGAACGCAAACAAATTGATGTTGGAGATTACTATGCAGATTATAGTCTCATTCATTCAAAGCTAGGATGGAAACCCAAAATCCCACTTCAGGAAGGATTGGCTATTACATACGCCTTTTATCGAGAACACTTAGAGCATTATTTATGAGCAAGTAATAAATGCAACCGAGTATCTTACAAGCTGACCCCAGAGCTAATTACCTGGCCCATAAGCCCGAGATTGATGAAGCCATCTCTCGAGTATTAGAGAGCGGAAGGTATATTTTAGGTCGAGAAACAGAAGCTTTTGAAAAAGAATTCGCCGCTTATCTTGGGGCGGCTTATGCCGTAGGCGTCGGTAACGGCACGGATGCTTTGGAAATTGCCTTGCGTGCTTGCGGTGTAGGTCCTGGCGATGGGGTGGCAACTGTCTCTCATACTAGCGTCGCAACCGTTGCGGCAATTGAATGTGTAGGAGCTTCGCCTATACTGGTTGATATAAATCCTGTCACGTTTACAATGGAACCCGAGCATCTGGAAGAGACCTTAGAAAAGCTCAGTAGTAGCCAGAGTTCAGCGGTCAGAGGAAAGCCCAAGGCTGTAATTCCAGTCCATCTGTATGGTCACCCTGCCGATATGCCTGCAATTTTAGAGATTTCTCAAAGATATGGCCTGTATGTGATTGAAGACTGCGCTCAATCACATGGCGCAGCACTTTATGGACGCAAAACTGGGACATGGGGCCACCTTGCCGCTTTTAGTTTTTATCCCACAAAAAATTTGGGAGCAATAGGAGATGGCGGCATGGTCGTAACAAATGATCCAGAGTTAGCCGAGCGGGTGAGATTATTCCGAGAGTATGGTTGGCGTCAACGCTATATAAGCGAGCATCAGGGTTTGAATTCACGGCTAGATGAGTTACAAGCAGCCATCTTAAGAACTAAATTATTTTACTTGGAAGAAGAGAATCAGAAGCGACGATCTTTAGCTAAGATTTATGAGGAATTGCTTTCTAATACAAGCCTTATGCTTCCGAAATGTCTTCCTGAAGCAAACCATGTTTATCACCAATACGTAGTGCGATCCACTCGCCGCGATTCACTAAGGGAATTTTTACAGACGAGGGGAATTAGCACGATAATCCATTATCCCGTTCCTATTCACCGTCAACCCGCCTATGAAGGGCGGTTGCGATGTGTGAGCTCAATGCAAATGACCGAAAAGGTAGCAAATGAAATTCTTAGTTTGCCTATGTACCCTGAGCTAAATATTGAGCAACTTCACCATGTTGCTGAGGCAATTATATTGTGGGATCAGAATCAGTGAATATGAATATAGATAAATATTTTTTCTGCACTTATTTTGATTCGAATTATCTCATCAAAGGATTGGCTCTTTACCAGTCATTAATTCGCCATGTAAAATCATTTCGCCTTTGGATCTTATGTATGGATGATCTGACTTATGGTACTCTCCAAAAGCTCAATCTTTGTAAAGTACTTCTTATTCCATTGAAAGATTTTGAAGAGGGAGATAAAGAACTCCTGGAGGCAAAGAGCAATCGTTCGCGAATTGAGTATTACTTCGCTTGTACGCCATCTCTGCCTCTTTATGTTTTAAAGAATTATCCTGAAGTAGATGTGATCACTTATCTTGATGCTGATTTATTCTTCTTTTCCGATCCATCCCCGATCTTTGATGAGCTGAATGGAGATTCTGTGCTAATCGTGGGGCATCGATTTCCTCCCCGTCTAAAAAAATTAGAGTGTCACGGTATATATAATGTTGGACTTCTGTCTTTCCGGAGAGACGCTATTGGACTTCAATGCCTCAATTGGTGGAGGAATAGCTGTTTGGAGTGGTGCTACGATCGTGAAGAAAATGATCGTTATGCAGATCAAAAATATTTAGACGATTGGCCAACCCGTTTCTCAAAAATAGTTATCCTTCAACATAAGGGAGCAGGATTGGCACCTTGGAATGTAGATAATTCTAAAATCCATATTGAAAAAGGGCAGGTATTTGTTGATAAGATACGGCTCATTTATTTCCACTTTCACGGTCTTCATCCATTGCATGAGTGGCTTTATGACCCGAATTTAATTAGATATGGAAATTATTCAAATGCCTCGATAAAAAAAAATATTTATGGACCTTATCTAAAAGAATTGTATGATGTGAGGCGGTGGATTTCATTATCCCAACCAGCTAATAGTTCTAGAATTCGGCTGAAATCCATCAGAATAAATAATCCCGCTAAAACAGAAAAAATATCTTTTTTGCGGACTATATTAAATAAAATTATACGATTGGCTTCTCTTGTCAAGAAAATTTTGGAAGGACGTCTCTGGGTAACGATTTATGGGAAAGTAATTTGAAAATTAGAATCACAAACGATTAATTAAATCATTAAAAGAGGACTGCGTGCGTTGTCCGACATTAACCAATATTGCATATCCGTCTTTTGGTAAGATTGGCTGGCCATGGACGGAAGAAAGTTTACAATTGCCTGATACTATGTCAGATGGTTCTTCTTGGCCAAAAATAAGCATTATCACTCCTAGCTACAACCAAGCGAGTTTCCTTGAAGAAACCATCCGTTCGGTACTTTTGCAAGGGTATCCAGATCTAGAATATTTCATCATTGATGGTGGCAGTACTGATGGAAGTCTGGATATCATTAGAAAGTATGAACCATGGCTTTCATATTGGGTGAATGAAAAAGATCGGGGACAGAGCCAGGCAATAAATAAAGGTTTAAATAGGTCGACAGGTAATATTATAGCTTGGATTAACTCAGATGATGTTTATTGCCCTGATGCCTTGTGTGAAGTAGCGAAGTTAATGTGGCAAAAAGGAAGACTCATTTATCCATTTATTTACGGGGATAGCAACGTTATTGATGCTTCCAGTCAAGTTATTGATAAATGGTTTGGCAGGCCTGTAACAAGGCGGAAGTTAATTGCCTACTGGAAATATATCTGGCCGCAGGACTATTGTATACCCCAACCGACTGTTTTCATTGGTGGACAAATCTTTCGATCACACCCACTGAATGAGTCGCTACATTATTTGATGGATCGAGAACTTTACCTTCGATTAATTGACAAATATATATTTCATTATTCTGCTCGAACACTTGCAAACTACAGATTTCATAAGACAGCCAAAACCAGACCTGACACTGCTCGTAAGCCTTACCTTAAAGAGCTACAAAACATTAGCCATCAATATTGGGGACCGGGCTTTCTTCAAAAATCAGAATATTGGCTAAGCTATCATTTTTGGCTCGTGTCGAACATCATTGGAGAAAAGTTAAAAAGCCTCATCCTGAGGCTTATCGGCAAGAATGCCTATTCAAAGCTGAAAACCCTAAAAAAATTCTTGAACATTTAGCGAAATCACCCTGATGAGCAACCCTCAATAAAAAAATGCGATTTGAAAGTCTAAGTCATCGCCATCGAGAAATATTATTTGGAACGGTCTCAGGTTTTTGTATTTCCATGCTGGTTTGGATGATGGAAAGGGGCACAGCCCTCGTAAGAAATCTTAGATTATTTGAATTGGCAATTTTTAGCATCACCGGTTTCTTCCTTTTGACATTACCCGAAATCTTTATCGGTTTCTTTCAATCAGGGATTCTGCATAATATCGCTCAAATACGTGGGATCGGAGAAATTCGTTTTTTGCCTATTTTGCCTGCGGTTGCTATCATAGCATATTTTATAAAACATAAAAGAAAACTTTTTATTCCTCCTCAAAACGTAATCACTGTATCTCAACTCGCACTATGGATATTATTTGCCTATGGGCTGACATATTCGAGTTTGAGGGAACAAGGTTTGGTTTTACTCTGGAGATTTTTTTATTATCATTTATTTCTTTGCATTTTGCCTTTGTTTTTTTGGAAGAATATCGAAAGCCTTAAAAAAATAATATATAGTTTTGGGACATTTTCTGTTCTAACTGGTCTTAGCGCGATCCTTGCATACAAGAGGGTCTGGACAGAAGAAGCACCGCTATTAAACTGGGTTCTTGCGGCAGACGACAGAATAATCGGCTGTGGTCTCATATTTATCGTATGGATATTGATAATGCGGTCTAGTCCAAAAATTGTGAACTTACTGCTCTTACTGGCATTGAGCATACTTGTCTTTGATCTTGTCTTGAATGGCAAACGAAGTTCAATATTAGCAACTTTTTTAGCTGTAATTTGTTGTGTTCTACTGACCCGAAGACTTAATTTGAGAATCTTGACGTTTATTAGCATAATAAGCCTTTGTTTTTTTCTCTCATTACAGGTGGCGCCTGAAAGATATAAAACAAAATATCTTGACATTCGTTCTTATACAGAAGCGGGGAGCGCTCAAAATAGGCTGAAGATTTGGGATGCTTATCTGGCTGAA
>Ga0315289_10001506_pt1 | contig 36274 bp, 38 predicted proteins | sample YL17G11_40_MG_FD_203452 | JGI IMG/M metagenome (GOLD analysis project Ga0315289, IMG submission 203452) | Sediment microbial communities from Yellowstone Lake, YNP, Wyoming, USA - YL17G11_40 | ecosystem: Environmental > Aquatic > Freshwater > Lake > Sediment | place: USA: Wyoming | collected...
CGCTGGGATTGAAGGCGGGCGCGCGGAGAGCAGAGCTGGACCGCGCGCTCAAAGGGCACGTGCTGGCGGAGGCGCGGCACATGGGCCGGTACGAACGCAAGTGAAGGGAGGCATGATGGAATCTCGGCGAAGTTTTCTGACGTCGGCGGCCCTGGTGGCTGCCGGCTCGGCGCAAGCGGCGCCGCCGTTGCCCACGGTGCGCCTGGGCAAGTATTCGGTGACGCGCCTGATCATCGGCGCCAACCCGTTCTACGGGTACTCGCACTTCAACCGCCTTTACAGCCAGCACATGCTGGAGTGGTTCACCGCCGAGCGGGTCTGCCAGACCTTGCGGCAGTGCGAGCAGAACGGGATCAACACCTGGCAGTTCTCGCAGGGCGGCCGCGGGATCGAGGATTTGCAGCGCTTCCGCGCCGAGGGCGGCCAGCTCCACGCCATCCTGCTGAGCGGGCGGCCCATGGAAGAGGACCTCGCCCAGATTCCCAAGCTGGCCAAGCTGGGGCTGGTCGGGATGGTGCACCACGGCGGGACCACGGACCGGCGCTGGCGCGCGGGCGAGCAGCAGAAGATCCGGGATTTCCTGAAGGCGGTGCGGGACAGCGGCGTGCTGGTGGGGCTCTCGACGCACAACCCGGCGGTGGTCGAGGCCACCGAGGAGCAGGGCTGGGACATCGACTTCTACATGACCTGCGTGTACTACGTGACCCGCCCGACGGAGGAGCTCCATAAGATGCTGGGGCAGCGTCCGCCTTACGGCGAGGTGTTCCTGCCGGATGATCCGCCGCGGATGTACCGGGCGGTGCGCCAGTCGAAGAAGACCTGCCTGGCGTTCAAGGTGCTGGCGGCCGGGCGGGTGACTGACTCGCCGAAGCAGATCGAGGAAGCTTTCCGCCTAGCCTACACCAGCATCAAGCCGCAGGATGCGGTGATCGTGGGCATGTACCCGCGCTATAGCGACCAGGTGCGGGAGAACACCGAAACAGTTCGGCGAGTGCTGGGTAAGGCGGGGTGATCGGCAATCTGGCCACGCTGCAACCGATCTTCTCCCCCATGCTGTGGAACTCGATCACCACGGGGAAGCGCGCGGACAAGCACGGCATCCTGGGGCTCGTGGAACCGGATCCACACTCGGGCTGGGTGCGTCCGGTGTCAAGCACCCCGCGCAAGGTCAAGGCGGTGATCGAGCAGTTCGTGGCTTTGGGCTACATTGAGGCGCCCACCGAGAACCAGAGCCGCGCGGTGGCGCTGGCGCCGGCGCAGATGGCGACGGTGCTCGAGGCGCCGCTGGACCGGGACGCCATGCTCGCGCAGATCGATCCTAAACTTCACCGGCAGAGAGATGAACGTGCAAACACATAGACGTGGAATGACCGTGTGGTTCACGGGACTGAGCGGGTCGGGCAAGACGACTTTGAGCCGCGCGCTCGAGGAACTGCTGCGGGCCCGCGGCTGCGAGGTGGAGGCGCTGGACGGAGACGTCGTGCGCCAGCACCTGTGCAAGGGCCTCGGGTTCAGCAAGCCGGACCGGGACGAGAACATCCGGCGGATCGGCTTCGTGGCCGAACTGTTGACGCGGCACGGGGTGATCGTGCTGGCATCGGCGATCTCGCCGTATCGGGAGATCCGGGACGAGGTGCGGCGGAAGATCGGCGACTTCCTCGAGGTGCACGTGAACGCGCCGCTCGAGGTCTGCGAGCAGCGGGACCTGAAGGGTCTCTACAAGAAGGCGCGGGCGGGGGAGATCAAGGGGTTCACCGGCATCGACGATCCCTACGAGCCGCCGCTGGCGGCGGAAGTCGAGTGCCGCACCGACCTGGAGACGGTCGAGGAAAGCGTGGCCAAGGTGCTGCGTGCGGTGGAGCAGCGGTTGGCGGCACAATAGAGGCATGGCACGTCCCATTAGCCGCCGGCGCCTGCTCACGCTGGGCGCGGCGTTCGGACCCTTTCTTCGCACCTCGCGCGCGGCCGCGGCCGCCAGGCCCAACTTCCTGTTTCTGCTGACCGACGATCAGAGCTACGGCACGCTCAGCAGCACGGGCCACCCCTTCATGAAGACGCCGAACATCGACCGGCTGGGGCGGGAGGGCGTCCTGTTCACCAACTGCTTCGTGACCATGTCGCTGTGCGCGCCCAGCCGGGCCTGCAACCTCACGGGGCTTTACCCGCACGCGAATGGCATCTACAGCAATCAGATCCGCTGGAACCAACAGTTGCCCACGGTGGTGACGGCGCTGCACGAGGCGGGTTACCGCACGGCCCACATCGGCAAGTTCCACATGGACGGCGACGACCGCCTCCAGCCCGGCTACGATTACTGGGCCGCCCAGGTGGGCCAGGGCCAGTACGAGAACCCGCGCAAGAACATCAACGGGCAGTGGGTGGATCTGAAGGGCTACGACACCGCGATCGTCACCGAGCAGGCTCTCGAGTTCATCCGGTCAGCCAAGCGGGGCCAGCCGTTCTGCTGCTGGATCGGCTATAAGGCCTGCCATGGGCCGTTCACGCCGGCCCCGGGCTACGAGAACGCCTTCGCGGACGTGGAGCTGAAGCCGCCGGCTTCGTACTTCATCGACGACCCGGGCAAGCCGCAACGGGTGCGTGGCAAGGGTCGCACCGCCGGCATGCGTCCTGCGAAGCGGGCAGCCCGCAAGGGGCGCAAGGCCGAGCCGGCCCAGTCGGCGGAGTCGCTCTCGCTCGCGCAGTGGGCCGAGCGCGAGCGCAATCAGCTCCGCTGCCTCATGGGCGTCGAGGTCAGCGTGGGCCGCCTGCTCGCCGCCCTCGAGGAGTTGAAGATCGCCGACGACACCATCATCGTCTTCGCCGGCGACAACGGCTTCTTTCACGGCGAGCACGGCCTGCACGGGAAGATGGAGGCGTACGAGGAGTCGCTGCGGGTGCCCATGCTGGCGCGCTACCCGCGGCTCGTCAAGCCCGGCCAGCGCGCGGACGCCTTCGTCTCCAACGTCGATCTGGCGCCCACCATCCTGGACTTCTGCGGGGTGAAGCCGCCGCGGCCCATGCAGGGCCGCTCCTGGCGCGCCCTGGTGTCCGGTCAGCCGGGCTCCTACCGCCGCCGCGAGGCCTTCCTCTACGAGATGTTCGGCGGCGGCGCTACGCCCGAGAAACCCACCGTCAAGGCGCTGCGCACCGAGCAGTACAAGCTGATCCTCAACCTGAACCCGCCGGACGTCACCGAGCTTTACGACCTGAAGACGGATCCGCAGGAGATGAAGAACCTGGCGCGGGAGAAGGGTAACCGCGACCTGATCGCGCAACTCAAGCGCCGCATGCTGGAAGAGATGCGGGCGCTGGAAGATCCCGCCGTGCCGGTGGTGGAGGGGGGGGCGGGTTCTTAGGCCGGCCCACGGCAGAGCTGAGCAGCTCTATCCAGCCATCACTTCTGGCGCTTGGCGGTCATCTCAAAGGTGCGGTCCTCGCCGCCGAAGTTGGCGGTGACAGCGAGCTTGATCTCGTCGCCGGAGACTTTGCCCTTGTAAGAGAACTTGACCTCGTTTCCGCCGAAATCGCGGATGACGGTGAAGGTGATCTGGTCACCGCTCACCTTGCCGTCGGAGATCTTGGCCTCGCCCATGGCGCTGGCCACTGTCCCGGTGAGCGTTTCGCCGTCCACTTTGAAGGTGAACGTGCTTTGCCGGGTCTGCCCGTCCGGGGAGGTGTATTCGGCCCTCCACTGCCCGCTGACATCGGCGGCCCAAGTGACCGCCCAGAGAACGGCGATCAGAGCGAGTGCCCGCAGAAGCATCCGCTGCGTCATATTCCAATCCTCCTAGGCGATAGTATCACAGCAAGCGCTCCAGGGCGCGCTTGGCGGCCTGGATGCCCTCGAATTCGGTGAGGCGGTTGCCCTCGTACTCGATGCCCACCCAGTTGTGGTAGCCGGCCTCGAGCACCACCTTCATCATGCGGTCCAAATCGAAGGTGGTCTCGCGACCCTCGGGGGAGAAATCGTAGCACTTGAAGCTGACGCCCTTGGCGTAGGGCATCAGCTTGCGCACGGCCTCGTAGCGGTCGATTTCCTTGGGGAAGTTGCCGAAGTCGGGCAAGGCGCCGAAGTTGGGGAGGTTGACCGCTTTCATCAGGCGAACCTGCACGTCGGGGTCTGAGGAAATGCCGCCGTGATTCTCGATGATGACGTTGATCTTGAACGCGGTGGCGTAGCCGCAGAGATTGGAGAAGCTCTCCGAGCAGCGCTTGATGAATTCGTCGATCTCGGCCGGAGTGGTGGGCTGCTTGTCGGGGTACATGTTGGTGCGGATGGAGTGGCAGCCCAGCTCCGCGGCGATCTGGACCCACTTGCGGTGGCTCTCGGCGGCCTTCAGGCGGGTGGCGCGGTCGGAGTGGCCCATCATGCCCTCGCCGTCGCACATCAGCAGGACGCCCTGGGTGCCGGTCTTCTGCATGTTGGAGCGGAGGCGGCGCAGGTACTCCTGGGTGGGCGCTTCCCACAAGCCGTTGACGAACTCCAGGCCCTCGATGCCGAACTGCTCGCGGGCGAGGCGGGGGAAATCGAGGTTGGTGATCAGGCGCGACTGGATGGCCCGGTGAATGGACCACTGGGCCAGGGAGATGCGGAACTTCGGCGGAGCGGCGCGGAGCGGCAGGGCCGCGCCGGCGGCCAGAGCGGAGGTATGAAGGAAGCTGCGGCGCTGCATGCCTCCGATGGTAGCATGGCGGCCAGGAATGTGAATTGTGCCGGCGGGGGGAGTGTGGTAGGGTGGAGGGTCGCAGGCGAAGAGGACACAGGCATGTCTATGGAAGCGCTCGGATTGATTGAGACCAAGGGCTTGGTCGGAGCCATCGAGGCGGCGGACGCCATGGTGAAGGCCGCCAACGTGGTGCTGGTGGGCAAGGAGTACGTGGGAGCCGGATTCGTGACGGTGATGGTGCGCGGCGACGTGGGCGCGGTCAAAGCCGCCACCGATGCCGGCGCCGCGGCCGCCCGGCGGGTGGGGGAACTGGTCTCGGTGCACGTGATCCCGCGGCCTCACGAAGAGGTCGAGAAGGTCCTGCCGGGGCCCAAGAAGGCCGAGAAGCCGCACGGGTAGGCGGAGGGGCCGCCGGCGGTAAGGCCCGCATCGAGCCATGCTGCGAGATCGCGATCTGGTTTCCGTCCAAGAGGTCCGCCAGAAGGTCGAGAAGGCCTGGGCGGCCTTCGAGAAGTACCGTCACTACACGCAAGCGCAGGTGGACGCCATCGTGGAAGCGATGGCGGCCGCCGGGCGGGCCCACGCCGAGCGGCTGGCCCGGCTGGCGGTTGAGGAAACCAAGTACGGCAACGTCCGGGACAAGGTGGGCAAGAACCTGCTGAGCTCGGACCTGCTGGCGCGGCACATCCGCGGGATGAAGACGGTGGGCGTGCTGCGCGAGATCCCCGAGCAGAAGATCATCGAGATCGGCGTGCCGGTGGGCGTGGTGGCGGCGCTGATCCCGACCACCAACCCGACCTCGACGGTCATCTTCAAGAGCCTGATTTCGCTCAAAGCGGGCAACGCGGTGGTGCTGAGCCCGCACCCGCGCGCGGTGCGGTCCACCTGCGAGACGGCGGAACTGATGTACCGGGCGGCGCGGGAGGCCGGGGCGCCGGAGGGGATCATCCAGTGGATCGAGCAGCCGACCACGGAGGCCATCCAGGCGCTGATGCGGCACGAGCGCACGGCGGTGATTCTGGCCACGGGCGGGCAGGCCATGGTGCGGGCGGCGTACTCGAGCGGCAAGCCGGCCTTCGGCGTGGGGCCGGGCAACACGCCGGTGCTGCTGGATACCAGCGCGGAGGTGAGCGAGGCCATCGCCCTGGTGGTGGAGGGGAAGGCCTTCGACTACGGCACGGTGTGCACCAGCGAGCAGGCGCTGGTTTGCGAAGCGGGCCTGCGGGAGAAGGTGCTCTCCGAGTTCAAGGCGCGCAAGGCGTTCCGGTGCGACGAGGCGCAGCAGCGGGCGCTGGCCAAGACGCTGCTCAAAGAGAACTACCGCATCAATCCCGAGTGCGTGGGGCAGTCGCCCACGCGGCTGGCGGAGATGGCGGGGTTTTCCATTCCGCCGGACACCTCGATCCTGCTGGTGGAGCTGGAGGGCGTGGGCAAGCAGCATCCGCTGTCGGCGGAGAAGCTCTCGCCGGTGCTGGCGCTGTATTTCGTGAAGGACTTCGCGGCGGCCATGGACACCTGCGAGGCCATCATGCGGTTCGGGGGGTACGGGCACACCTGCGTGATCTTCTCGAAGGACGAGGCGCGGATCCGCGAGTTCGCGCTCAGGATGCCGGCCATGCGGGTGCTGGTGAACACGGCCGCTCCGCAAGGTTCCACCGGCGTGACCACCAACCTGCCGCCCTCGATGACGCTGGGCTGCGGGGCCATGGCGGGCAACGTGACGGGCGACAACGTCGGCCCGCGGCACCTGATCAATATCAAGCGCATCGCTTACGGAGTGCGCAAGGCGGAGGAGGCGCTGAAAGTGCCGCCGCTCGGCGAAGCGGTTCCGGTAAGCGCTACGGCGGACCGCACGGCGATCGCGGCGGCGGTGGAGAAGTACCTGGCCGAGCGCGGCGTCGCGGTGGCGCCGGCTGCGGCGAAGCCCGCGCCGGCAGCCGACGTGGCGGCGGAAGTGGTGGACCGGTTCCTGGCTGCGCGGCGCACGGGGAAGCCGGCGGCGCCGGGGACCTGCCCGCGGGAGGCGCGTCCCGCGGCGGAGGCGCCTGCGGCGCCGCCCGCGGCCGCCCTCGCGCCCCCCAAGCCGCAGATCGCCATCGCGGATTTCGTCTGTGAAGCGGACGTGCGGGCGGCCATCGATCAGGGCCGGAAGATCTACATCGGGGCGAAGACCATCGTGACGCCGGCGGCGCGAGAGCTGGCAGACCAGCACGACATTCTGGTGGTAGCGCAGAGGAAATGAACGTCAACCTGGACACGCTGAAGGGCGAGGTCCTCGCGTACCTGGGCAGCGAGGGGTTCGTCGTTTTCCACGGGTACTCGCGCCTGGCCGATACGGATTCCTTCGCGAGCTGGGACGTGGGCCGCCACCCGGACTTCCGTCGGTTTCTGGAGGCCGCCAAGAAGGCCGGGGCGACGCTGATCGTCTACCACGAGCGGGTGTTCTCCCGGCCCTTGCTGGAGGAGACCGCCGACCGCGTGGAGGCGACCAACCTGACCGGCGAGGAGCGGCGGAGCCTGGACCGGCGGCTGCGGGAGTTCCGCGCTTACGAGGGCTTCACCTGCGCGCTGGAGCTGTCCTTCGACTACCAGGGGCGGGTCTACCTGTTCCATCTCAGCGCGGACTGGCACGAGGACTACCTGGACCTGATGGACGAGATCGAAGCCGCCACCGAAGAGGAAGCGGAAGAGGACGAGTCGCTGGGTGGCTACTTCTCGAGCAACTAAGGCGCCCGCATCTTGAGCGCAGCCCGCTGGCTGATTCCGCAGATTGACCGGCCGCAAGCCGAGAGCTTGGCTTCCGCGCTGGGGGTGTCGGCGGCGGCGGCGCGGGTGCTGGCGAGCCGGGGGTACGCGGATCCCGAGGCGGCGCGCCGTTTCCTGCGCCCTTCCCTGGATGATCTGCACGATCCGGGCCTGATGCGGGGGCTGCGGCCGGCCCTCGAGCGGCTGCGCCAGGCCATTGCCCGTCCGGAGAAGATCCTGCTCTACGGCGACTACGACGTGGACGGGACCACGGCGGTGGTGATTCTCCACAAAGCCATCGAGCTGGCCGGGGGGCAGGCCGGCTTCCACATCCCGCATCGGCTGAAGGACGGTTATGGGATGCAGGCGGACGTGGTGGAGCGCGCGGCCGCCGAGGGGGTCACGCTGGTGGTGAGCGTGGACACCGGCATCCGGGCGGCCGGGGTGGTGCGCCGGGCCGTCGAGCTGGGCCTCGACGTGATCGTCACGGATCACCACCTGCCGGACGCCGACTTGCCGCCCGCCCTGGCGGTGCTGAATCCCAAGCAGCCGGGCTGCGCCTATCCGGAGAAGAACCTCTGCGGCGTGGGCGTGGCCTTCAAGCTGGTGCAGGCGCTGCTGGGGAGCCTGGCGTGGCCGCCGGAGAAGCTGCGGCGGATGATCCGGTCGTTCCTGAAGCTGGTGGCCATCGGGACGGTGGCGGACGTGGTGCCGCTGACCGGAGAGAACCGCGTGCTGGTGAAGTTCGGGCTGGAGGAGTTGCGGGCGGTGCGCAATGCGGGCTTGCGGGCGCTGCTGGAGGTGGCGGGCATCGCCGAGGGTGACGCGCCCTCGGCCGGCCAGGTGGCCTTTCGCATCGCGCCGCGGCTGAACGCGGCCGGACGCATGGCGGACGCGGGTGCGGTCATCAGCCTGCTGACCACCGAGGACGCCGCGGAGGCCCGGCGCATCGCCGCCGAACTGGACGCGCTCAACACCGAGCGGCAGCAGGCGGAGAGCGAGATCGTGCGGGTGATTCTGGAGGAGCGCCTGCGCGCGCCGGTGACCGACCGCCAGGCGGCGCTGGTGTTCGCGGGGCGGGACTGGCACCGCGGGGTGGTGGGCATCGTGGCGAACCGGCTGGTGGAGCGGTTCCACCGGCCGGCGTTCGTGCTGAGTGAAGACGCCGAGCGGGGTGTGGCGCAGGGCTCCGGGCGGAGCATTCCGGCCTTCGACCTGCTGGGAGCGCTCGAGGCGATGGCGGAGCTGTTCACGCGGTTCGGCGGGCACCGGCAGGCGGCCGGGGTGAGCCTGCCCTCCGGACGGGTCGAGGAGTTTCGCGAGCGGCTGAACGCCTACGCGGCGGCGCGGCTGGCGCCCGAGGACAGGCAGCCGCAACTGGAGGTGGATGGCGAGCTGGAGCTCGTGGAGATCAGCGATGCGCTGGTCGCCGAGATTCTCGCCATGGCGCCGTTCGGCTACGGGAATCCCACGCCGGTGTTCGCCGTCTGCGGGGCGGAGGTGGCGGGGCCGCCGGCGGTGTTCAAGGAGCGGCACCTGCGGGTGAGCTTGCGGCAGAAGGGGCGCGGGCTGACGCTGAAGGCGTTCGATTTCGCCGGGCGGCTGGCGGAGCTTGAGCCGGGGGCGCGCGTGGATGCGGCCTTTCACTTCGAGGCGGATGACTGGTCGGCCAGCCGCGGCCTACCGGGCTGGGCCGCGGTGCTGAGAGACCTCAGACCAGCCCAGGCCGGCTGAGAGCCGGCCGCAGCCTGAGAGGCCGCCCTACAAGTTCACCGCCAGGGTCTCTTCGAAGATGGCGGGGGGCAGCTTGATGCCGCTGACCTTGAGGCGCTCGAGGACGCGGGGGGTGGCGCCCGAGCCGCGGAAGCGGCCCTGGACCTTGCCGGCGTCGGTGACGCCCTGGCGGTCGAAGAGGAAGAGGTCCTGCATCTGGATGCGCTCGTCCTTGACGCCCAGCACCTCGGCGATGCTGAGGATCTTGCGAGAGCCATCCTGAAGGCGGGAGAGCTGCACCACCAGCTTGATGGCGCTGGCCAACTGCTGGATGATGACGCGGCTGGGAATCTCCAGGTCGGCCATGAGCACCATGGCTTCGAGGCGGGAGAAAGCGTCGCGGGGGCTGTTGGCGTGGACGGTGCTCATCGAGCCCTCGACGCCGGTGTTCATAGCCTGGAGCATATCCAGGGCCTCGGGGCCGCGGCACTCGCCCACGATGATGCGGTCCGGGCGCATCCTGAGGGCGGTGCGGACCAGTTGCCGCTGGTTGATGGCGCCCTCCTTGTTGATGTTGGCCGGGCGGGTTTCCATCTTCACCACGTGGCGCTGCTGGAGCTGGAGTTCGGCGGTGTCCTCGATAGTGATGATGCGCTCATCCTCGGAGATGAAGCGGGAGAGCGCGTTGAGCATGGTGGTCTTGCCCGAGCCGGTGCCGCCGGAGATCAGCACGGTGATGCGGGCTTCGACGCAGGCGGCCAGGAAGCGGAGCATGCCCGGCATCAGGGTGTGGTTGCCCAGCATCTCCTCGGAGGTGATGACGTGGCGGCCGAAGCGGCGGATGGAGAGGGCGGGGCCGTCCAGGGCCAGGGGCGGGATGATGGCGTTGACGCGGGAGCCGTCGGGGAGGCGGGCGTCCACGATGGGCTGCGCCTCGTCGATGCGCCGGCCCACCTGGGAGACGATCTTCTCGATGATGTGCAGCAGGTGGGCGTTGTCGCGGAAGCGCACCTGGGTGAGGGCCAGCTTGCCGTTGCGCTCGATGTAGACCTTGCCGTAACCGTTGACCAGAATGTCGGAGATGCTGGGCTCCTTGAGCAGCGGCTCCAGGGGGCCCAGGCCCAGGACCTCGTCGAGCACCTCCTCGACGATCCGGTTCTGCTCGGCGGTGGTCATAGGCACGCGCTCGTCTTCGAGCAAGCGCTCGACCACGCGGCCGATTTCGGCGCGCACGCGGTCCTTGGGGATCGAGGAGACGCGCTCGAGGTTCAGCACGCCGATGAGCTTGCGGTGGATCTCTGACTTGAGCTCGAAGTAGCGGTCGGCGGCGCGCAGGGGCGCGGGCGCGTTGTTGCCGCCCCGGAGGGACGGCTGCGGACGGTAGTTGCTTCCCACTGAGCCTTATTGTACCGCGCCCTATTCGCCCACGATCGTGACCGTGACCTCGCGGTCGCGGGGGCGGTCGTCGAAGTCGCACAGCACGATCTGCTGCCAGGTGCCCAGGTGGAGGGCGCCGTTGCGCACCGGGTAGCTCTTGGCCGTGCCCATGAGCGCGCTGCGCAGGTGGGCGTAGCCGTTGTCATCGCCCCAGCAGCGCGCTGATCAGAGGTTCCGGTACGCTTCGCCGCGCGGGTTGACGGAGAGAACGCACACAGCGCGTTCTTCAGTCCGCACGGCGTAGATGATCCGCCAGTTCCCCACGCGCGATGACCTAAGCTTGCGGCCTCCCTTGAGAAGTTTGCCGATGCGGGGATCGAATGGGTCCGCGGCCAGTTGGCGCAGTCGCCTGATGAGACGCTCTCGGGTGGGTCGGTCGAGCTTCTCCAGCTTCTTCTGCGCCGCGGGCCCGACCCGCAGTTGGAAGCTCACAGGCCGTATTTCCGTTCCAGGGCCTCCAGGGTGACGTACTCACCGCGCTGGATCGCTTCCAGGCTAGCCTCCACATCCGCGAGTTCCTCGGCCGAGAGCGGCTCCTCGTCGTAGTCGGCTTCCGGCTTCCGTCCCGTCAGGTACCTGTCCAAGGCTTCCAAGGGTACCCGCCACACGCGCCCGATCTTGACAGCCCTCAGTTCCCGGCGTTTCAAGAGCCCATAGACGGTCCTGATCTCGACCTGAAGGCGTTCGGCCACCTGGGCTACCGTTAGGGCTTTGAGTCTTTCTTCCAGCACGTCCGCCATCTGATCTCAGTATACACCGGATGACGTTTGGTGCCGGCGGGGTAGCGCTGAGTTCACCTGGGACGAGGCGTGGTCCGTCTCCCCGCCGTCCTGGCGCAACGAAAACCCACGAGGCCGTCCCGGTCGCCCGGGCGCACGCCGACGTTGGACGCGCAGGCGGCGTAGACAATATCGTCGAGCCAGGAGCCGCCCCGAAGCACAGGCCGGTCCTCGTCTTTCGAACACAAACCGGCCGCCCACTCCCAGACGTTGCCCGCCATGTCGTAGCAGCCGTAAGGGCTGACGCCCTGTGGGTAGGCACCCACCGGGGTGGTCGTGCTGGGCCCGCCTTCGCGAGTGTTGCATTTCGCGGGGTCCCAGTCCTCGCCCCAGGGATAGAGGCGGCCATCGACGCCCCGGGCGGCTTTCTCCCACTCCTGCTCGGTGGGCAGGCGCTTACCGGCCCATTCCGCGTACGCCTTGGCGCCGTACCAGCTCACGGCGACCACCGGGTGGTCCTTGTATCCGGCCTCGATGGTGAATTTGTCTCCGTCCCGCCGAATCCTGCTCTCGTCAAGGTCAATCCACTCGACGCCGCCCTCCTGGCGATTGCCCCTCTCGTTCAACAACCGGGAGAACTGGGCGTTGGTGACGGGAAACCGGTCAATCCAGAAGCCGTGCTCAAGGTTGAGCTCGCGCTGGTTGCCGTATTCCTGTGAACCAAAGACGAAGGGTCCGGGCGGAACATAGACCATGTCCTCGTCAGGTGCGGGCATTTGAACGACAGTCTACCAGAGGATGGGAAACCTGTCCCCCCTACTCCCCCACCACGGTGACGGTGACTTCGCGGTCGCGGGGGCGGTCGTCGAAGTCGCACAGCACGATCTGCTGCCAGGTGCCCAGGTGGAGAGCGCCGTTGCGGACGGGGTAGCTCTTGGCCGTGCCCATGAGCGCGCTGCGCAGGTGGGCGTAGCCGTTGTCGTCGCCCCAGCGGGCATTGTGGGCGTAGTCGTGAGAAGTGGGGGCGATCTTCTCGAGCGCCCGCGCCAGGTCGGAGACGGCCCCAGGCTCGAATTCGATGGTGGTGACGGCCAGCGTGGAGCCCAGGCCGGAGACGTTGACGATGCCGCTGGTGAGCTTCGACTCGGCCAGGAGGCGCACCACCTGGGGGGTGATGTCCAGCACGTCGCAGCGGCCCCGGGTGGAGATGCGGAAGGATTTCTGGAAGACGGCCATGGCGGTGACCCGTTGCTACAGTGTAGCGCGGTATACAATTGCCTCATGCCCAGGCTGAGGATGGTGGCCGCGTGGGCGGCGCTGTGCGTGGCGTGCGGCGCGGCGCCGAAGCAGAGCTACCTGCTGGTGGATAGCGAGGAGATCGAGGCGGCCCGCCGGAAGGCCGAGAAGCACGTCTGGGCGCGGGCGGCGCTGAAGCGGTTGATCCGTGACGCGGAGGAGGCGCTGGCCCGGCCGCTGAAGATCCCCGAGCGGGGCGGGCAGTGGACGCACTGGTACAGTTGCCCCAAGGATGGGGTGACCTTGCAGACGGTATCGCCCACCGAGCACCGCTGCCCGCAGTGCGGCACGGTGTACCGCGGCGAGCCGTACGATGCGGTGGTCATCACGGGCGAGCACAGCGCGTGGAGCCGGGCGGTGCGGGATCTCGCGCTGGCCTACCGGTTCACGCGTCGCGCAGAGTTCGCGCGGCGGGCCGGCGAGATTCTGACCGGCTACGCCGACCGCTACCAGGGCTTCGCGCGTCACAACACGCGCGGGGAGGACCGGGTCGGCGGGGGCAAGCTGCTGGCGCAGACGCTGGACGAGAGCGTGTGGCTGATCCCCGTGGCCTGGGGCTACAGCCTGGTGCGGGAGACGCTGGCGGAGGCGGCCCGCCGCCATATTGAAGACGACCTGTTGCTGGCGGCGGCGGAGGTGATCCGCGCGCACAAGATGGGCATCCACAACATCCAGTGCTGGAAGAACAGCGCGGTGGGCGTAGTGGGGTTCGCGACCGGCCGCGAGGAGCTGGCGCGGGAGGCCCTCGAGGATGCGGAGCGCGGGTTCCGCGCACAGATCGCCAAGGGCGTGACGGCGGAGGGTCTGTGGTGGGAGGGGTCGCTCGGCTATCATGCCTACACCATGCAGGCGCTGTGGCCGCTGGCCGAGGCGGCGCGGCACGCGGGCATCGATCTCTACAGCGACCGCTACCGCACGCTCTACGACGCCCCGCTGGCGCTGGCGTTGCCCAGCGGCGATCCGCCCGGTTTCAACGACAGCGCGGGCGGCAACGTCCGGGGGCTGGGATCGCTTTACGAGATTGCCTACGCGCGGTGGCGCCGGCCGGCCTACGGGCGCCTGGTGGCGGCGACGGACCGGGATTCGGTGCAGGCGCTGCTCTACGGCCTCGCGGAGGCGCCCGCGGGGGCGACGATTCCGGAGGAGAGCGTGCTGCTGAAGGACGCGGGCTTCGCCCTGCTGCGCGCGCCGGGTCCGCTCACCGTGGCGGTGCGCTTCGGCCGGCACGGCGGGGGGCACGGGCACCCGGACAAGCTGAACATCGTCACTTTCGGGGCGGGGCGGCAGTTCGGGCTGGATGCGGGTTCGATCCGCTACGGTGTGCCGCTGCACCGGGAGTGGTACCGCAGCACCATCGCGCACAACACCGTGGCGGTGGACGAGCAGGCGCAGGGGGCGGCGGACGGCGTGCTGGAGAAATGGGCCGTCGCGGGCGGCGCGACCACGCTGGTGGCGGCGGCCGGAGAAGTCTACCCCGGGGTGACGCTGCGCCGCGCGCTTACGGTGCGCGCCGGCGAGGTCGCCGATCGCTTCGAGTGCGCCGCCGCGAGCGAGCACACCTACGACTGGGCATTCCACGCGCCGGGACAACTGACCACTTCGGTGAGCCTGAGCCCGCGCCCCGGCCCGCTGGGCGCTGCCAACGGCTACCAGCACATCGAGAAGGTTTCTTACGGCCGCACGGATGCTGACTTCTGGGTGCGGTGGGGATCCGATGGGGCGGGCCTGACGCTGCGCATCAGGGCTGCGCCGGGGACGGAGATCTTCACCGGCGTGGCGCCCGGCCGGAACCCCGCCGAGCGGGTGCCGCTGGTAATCGTGCGGCGGCGGGCGGCCACGACGGTTTTCGAGGCGGCACACTCCTTCGAGAAGCCATGAGATGACGGGACCTGGACGATTGGAGCTGAGCCGCGAGGAGATGCGCGCGCTGGGCTACCTGGTAGTGGACGCGATCGTCGAGCATTTCGCCGGGCTGCACGAGAAATCCCCCGTGGGCCGGGGCAGCCGCCCGGCGCTCGAGGCCCTGCTGCGGGAGCCGCCGCCGGTCGAGGGGACGGACGCGGCGGCGGTGGTCGAGTTTCTCCGCGAGCGCGTGTTTTCGAGCATCCTCCACGTGGACCACCCGCGCTTCTTCGCGTTCGTGCCCAGCCCCAGCAACTTCGTGGGGGCGATGGCCGATGCGCTGGCCAGCGGCTACAACGGCTTCGTGGGCACGTGGTTCTCGGGCTCGGCGATGGCCCAGCTCGAGCTGGTGACCGTGGACTGGCTGCGCGAGCTGTGCGGGCTGCCGTCGAGCGCGGGCGGGCTGTTCGTAAGCGGCGGATCGATGGCCAACCTGACCTGCCTGGCGGTGGCGCGGCACGTGCGGCTCGGCGAGAAGATGGACGGCGCGGTGGTGTACTTCTCCGACCAGACGCACTCTTCGGTGGAGCGCGCCTGGCTGGTTTTGGGCTTCGCCGGCGAACAGCTTAAGCGGCTGCCCACCGACGCGGGTTTCCGGCTGGAGCTGGAGGCGCTGCGGCGCGAGGTGGCGCAAGACCGCGCGGCGGGCCGGCGGCCGTTCTCGGTGGTGGCGAACGCCGGCACCACGAATACCGGCGCGGTGGATCCGCTGGGTGAGCTGGCGGACTACTGCGGCGCGGAGGGCTTGTGGCTGCACGTGGATGGGGCGTACGGCGCGGCGGCGGCGATCGTTCCGGAGGGCCGCGCGCTGCTGGAGGGACTCGGGCGGGTGGATTCGCTGTCGCTCGATCCGCACAAGTGGCTGTTTCAGCCCTTCGAGATCGGCTGCGCGCTGCTCCGCGAGGAAAGCTGGCTGACGGATACCTTCCGCATCATGCCGGAGTACCTGAGAGACGTGCATCGTCTGGAGGAGGAGGTGAACTTCTGCGATCGCGGCATCCAGTTGACGCGCAACTTCCGGGCGCTGAAGCTGTGGATGTCGCTCAAGGTGTTCGGGCTGGCGGCGTTTCGCGAGGCGGTGACGTGGGGGTTGCGGCTGGCGGAGCTGGCCGAGCAGGAACTGCGCGCGGCCGGCTGCTTCGAGATCGTGACCCCGGCGCAGTTGGGGATCGTCTCGTTTCGGCATGTGTCCGCAGGGCGGTCGGAAGAGCAGGTTGAGGAGGTCAACCAGCGGCTGGTGGAAGCCATGCTGGCGGACGGCTATGCGGTCCTGACCTCGACAGTGCTGCGCGGGCGGACCGTGCTGCGGCTGTGCACCATCAACCCGCGGACCACCGAGGAGGAGATCGCGGAGACCATCCGCCGGCTGGCGCGGCTGGGGGAGCGGCCGGCCTAACCCGTCCCCATTTTCAACAGAGTCAGTCGCCTTGTCAGCGCAGGACTTTGATCCTCAAGTTGCGAAACTGCGCCTCCATCGCCGGTCCGCGGTGGAGCTGGAGGGCGATGACGCCGCTCATCCGCGCCGTATCGCGCAGCTCGGCCGTGACCACGCCGTTCACTCTGAGCTGGATGAAATCGCCGTCACAGAGAATCTCGTAGTCGTTCCAGTCGTTCGCCCGCACGACTTTTTCGGCCTTGCCGCTCCAGCCGTTGACCAGGATGCCGCGCTTGCCCCGCTCGTCGTACACCGAGCCCCAGTGGTTATTCTCGGCCATGTCCGCCTGGAGTCCCCGCACGCCCCAGTCCGGCAGCGCCTCGCTGCGGAACTGAATGCCGCTGTTGTGGTTGCGAAGCTTGACCTGCGCCTTGAGGTGAAAATCGCCGAAGGACCGCCTGGTGATGAGAAACGAATTGCTCTGCAACGTCACGCCCTCGGTGGAGCCGACGATGACGCCGTCCCCTACTCTCCACAGGCGCGGGTCGCCGTCCCAGCCGCCCAGATCCCGGCCGTTGAAGAGAGGCCGGAAGCCCTCCCTGGCTTCTTGATCGGCGGCGTCCCGGGCTGCCGCGGCAGCCATCTGGCGCGTGGCCGCGTCGCGCACGGGCGTGGGCAAGTCGGCGCGGGTCAGGGCATCGTAGAGGGCGAGGGCCTGCTTACGCTGGCCCTGGGCCAGAAGCCCTTCCGCGCACACCAGGGCGGCGCCGGCCACGGCCGGGCGGACAGGTGCTTTCCCACGATCCAGCTCCTGCTGGAGTGTCTTGGCGGCCTGGGGACCACTGATGCGTCCCAGCGCCGCCGCAGCCGCCTGGGCGACCTCGCTGTCGCCGTCATACAGTAACTTAGCCAGGGCTCCCACCGCCTTGGCGTCCCGGCGGTATCCGACTGAGTTGATGACGCCCACCAGCAGTCTTCCTTGGAGCTTCCTCAGCGCGTCGCGCAGAACATCATCCGCCGACGGATCGGGAATTGGCTCCAAGCCGAAGCGGGCGTAGTGCGCCAACCGCGGGTCCGCCAGCAGCGCGGCGAGCGCCGGCACCGCGGACTTGTCGCCAACCACGGCCAGTCGCTGGCAGGCCTTGGCCTTGGCATAGACCGACGCCCCCGGCTCCTGGAGAATCGCGATCAGCCTGGCGGGTTCCAGTGCCATGATCTCCGCGGAGCTGCCGTATTTCTCGTCCACCATCGGCGGGAGCACCACGCGCTCGGGCCGTGGCTTTGGCTTCGGCTGCTCGGGCGGTTGTGCCTGCGCCAGGACGAGCGCTGGAACAGCCATCCGCAGGATCATTGCTGCGAGCAAGATATGTCGAGGCATCTTCCGAATCTCCTTCCTAGAGCCGCCAAGGTTCCCGCATCGCCCGCGACCGCATGCGGTTGGCCTCGTCATCGCCAGCGAAGGTGTCGGTGGCCGGATCGAAAGTCAACTTACGGCCGAGTTGGAACGCGATGTAGGCCGCATGGCAGGCGATATGGGCCTGGGAGGCCGCCAGCGCGTTGGACCGGGGCTGTCGTCGGGACTTGACGCAGTTGAGGAAGTCCCGCACGTGATTGGCCGTGGCGGCCCGGGCTTCCTCGGGCGAGATGGCCGGGAGCTCGGCGCGCAGATTCTCCGACACTTCAATCTTGCCGCCGTCGGCCGTCTCGATCCAACCGGCATCCCCTGCGAAGCGGATGTGGCAGCTCCCCAATCCCAGGAAGCCGCTGTCGCGCATCACCAGTCTCAGGCCGCTGGCATAGCGACAGTCGATCGAGTAAGGGGTGTTGGATCCCATACCATGGGGCTCGTACTCGAGGGGGGCAGTCTCATCGACATCGCCGGCCCACTGGCAGAGATCGACGGTGTGCGAGCCCCATTCCAGGATGCCGCCGCCGTGGAAGTCGAAGTAGCCACGCCAGCGGCCCTGCACATATTGGGAATTGTATGGCCGCCAGGGAGACGGCCCCAGCCAGCGGTCCCAATCGCACACCTGCCTGGGCGGCTCGGGCTCGGCGGGCAGCCAGTCGTGGGTCGTTCTGGGAGACCAGCGGTTTCCAGGACCGACCTCGGCGTGAAGGGTTGGGAGCTTGCCCAGCTTGCCGCTGCGGGCCAGTTGGACGGCGTACACGAAGTTCGCGGCGTTGCGCCGCTGCGTACCAGCCTGGTAGATGCGGCCGAGGCGCTGGAACGTGTCGGCCAGCGCCCGGCTCTCAGCAATGGTCATCGAGCAGGGCTTCTCGCAGTAGACGTCCTTGCCGGACCTGGCCGTCAGGATCGAAAGCAGGGTGTGCCAGCGGTCGCCGGTGGCGATGAGCACGGCATCGATGTCCTTGCGGGCCCACAGCTCGTACTGATCGCTATACATGGCGCAATCGCGGTTCCCGTATTTCTGGTCGGCCAGCGTCTTGATGGCTTCGCGCCGCTCGTTCCTGACGTCGCAGATCGCCAGGAACTGAACGTCCGGTTCACTCAGGAAGGATCGCAGGACGCTGGTTCCGCGGCTGCCGATCCCGAGGCCGCCCAGCGTGATTCGGTCACTGGGCGGCGCCGCCCCACTTCTGCCCAGCACGGAGCCTCGGATAACCTGGGGCGCCATGACCAAGGCGCCGGCCTGGGCCGCAGTCTTCAGGAGTCGTCGCCGCGAAACGAATTCGGTTTTCCTCACCATCATCGCTCTCCTCTGCCGGTTGAGGCTCTCCGGCTTTCACGCCGCAATGTGCAACACGGTCATTATCTCAAAGGCAGGCCTTCCGCTCCGTGGCAGTCCTGCTGGACGATGAAGTCGCCGCTGGTGTCCTTCCAGCGGCCCCACTGGCGGATGCGCTCCATTTCGTCCGTTGGGCGCACGTTGGGGCCTTGCGCGGGCGTGTACGCGGCGCCGCCCCAGATCCAATAAGTGATCAGGAGGGTCATGTCGCCGAGTTGGCCGGTGCGGATCATCCGCTCGGCGGCCAGGCACTCGGGGCTGAAGCGCTGCTGGAAGCCGAAGCCGACGGTCTTGGAAGGGCCCCGGCGCTCGGCGGCGCGCAGCAGGCGCTTGACGCCGGCCCCGTCGGCGCCGGCGGGCTTGTCGATGCAAGTGTGCCTGCGGACGGCGCCGTTGTAAGCTGCGATTACTCGCCACGTGCGGTCTACCGAGGAACTCGTCGCACTCCCACACATTGCATCTATTAACCACGCGGCTTAGGAAGTAGTCCCCTGGCTTTCAACACATCCCGCACCTTCGGTAGATTCGAGAATTCATTATCGACCACGGATGTCCCCGACACGAACCTATGAAAGAAGTATTCATCACACTTTTCCTTTGGGACCTTGTCGCTCGCATCGTCAAAACTCTTAAGTGTGAACAGCAGGGCCTTCGCGGTAAACTCTTGTCCACACATTTGGCGAATCTCCCAGAGAGCGCCGACCCAATTATGAACCCCTTCAGACGTGGTCAGAGGCGGCTTGCCTGAAAAGATTGAGAAAAGATAATCGACGAACGCCCAAGCGGCGTGTACCCGGTGGCTTCTGTCCGGCTTGGTCAGATTGAGCGTATCGAACATAACCGAAGATGCATAAGACAGGCACACTCTCTGAACGGCTGCTGCATTATCCACCAAAGCCTCTGGAAGGTAAAGTGACTGCCAGTAGATCGGGCCTGGATATACTATGTACTCGTATACGCATGATTCTTGCGCGTACCGATTGGTGGAACTTCCGTCGGAGCATCAAATCCCACCTTGAGCAAGTAGCGGTAGGACGCCTCCATTTGATCCGCAATGCGCTCCTTGCGCGCTGGGGTGAACAAGGGCGAGGACTTAGAGATCAACTTCAGTTTGCGCGGTGACGGTGCTCGCCGTTGTATTGGAGGCTGTGCCGGAGCAACCAAAGGGCCTGGAGCTGGCACAACGTCCGCCTTTGGGGGAAGTGTGGGTGATTTATCCATGGTTGGCTTCAGCTGACCGTAGGGAAATATAGACCAAGGGCGACAAAGGATAATGAGGCAAATGTGAGGGTCCACCGGCAGAGGCGGGATGGGAGCCGCCTGAATGCGGCCAAGATGGGGAGCGCAAGGAATGCCCCTGCGAATACCAAGAGGCAACCGACGTACGTTGGGGGCGACGCCAGAGCTGCGAGCACACACGCAATGGCGATTCCGGCGGCCCCCCAGAGCAGGTTGCTCTCGTACCAAGGTGGGCGATCGCCAACCGATCGGGAGGATGAGGCCGCCCCCAAAGGCAGCCCAAGGCCATGGGGGCGGAAAGGTCGGCGTAGTGAGTCCCGAAACCGCCGAATCCACGACGCTCCAGGAGACCCCATGCCGCCAGCCTACCACTGGCGGATCCGCTCAACCGTGTCGAGGGCCAATGTCGCTCTGCCGCATGAAGGGTGGTATGCCAGATTGAGCCAATGCCGCCCCGCCACGAGAGCCGCTCGGTCCACGGATCCCTCGCCGGGCGGCGCTGTGGTTCGCTTCGCGGTTCATGCTCATGGGCGTTCTCGGACGCCCACAAGGCCATGCGCTTCCGGAGACTCACGAGGACCTCGCGGTCTTTCGGAGCCAGCGCGAACGGCTTCCCCAAATGCCGTAACGCTGGTGAGATGCGTGCATTCTGCTCGATGAGTTCCATCCGCAGCGCGGGCTGGCGGCGTTCCGCGAGGCGCTGAGCTGGGGGTTGCGGCTGGCGGAGCGGGCCGAGCGGGAGCTGCGCGCAGTCGGCTGCTTCGAGATCGTGACCCCGGCGCAGTTGGGAATCGTGTCGTTCCGGTACGTGGCGCCGGGCCTTTCCACCGACCAGGAGGAAGCCGTCAACCAGCGGTTGGTGGGCGAGATGCTGGCCGACGGCTACGCGGTGCTGACCTCGACGGTGCTCCGAGAACGGACCGCGCTGCGTCTGTGCACCATCAACCCGCGCACCACCGAAGAAGAGATCGCGGAGACGGTGCGGCGGCTGGCGCTACTCGGGGAGCGGCTCCGCGTCTGAGGGTGCTACCCTGAGGTGGGGTGAGGCTGTGGAGCGCTCGGCGGATTGGCTCAGGCAGGCGGAACGGGACCTAGAGGCGGCTGAGAACTCGGCTGCCGGCGGGTACCACGAGTGGGCGGCTTTCGGCGCGCAGCAAAGCGCCGAGAAGGCGGTCAAGGCCCTGGTGGAGTCACTGCATGGGGCGGCGCGCGGCCATTCGATCACGGGGATCCTCCGCCAGTGCGGGGTGCACGTCCCGGACGCCGCGCTCGAGGCGGCGCGCGAGTTGGACCAGGTCTACGTCACGGCGCGCTACCCGAACGGGTTTGCCTCCGGCGCTCCCGCCGACTACTTCAGCGAGAGGACCAGCCAACGGTTGCTTGCAAATGCCCGAAGCATCCTTGAGTTTTGCCGAAGTGCGATTCATTGACCGCGAGGAGGTGCTCGCGGACCTGCGGAGAGCGGCAGCGGCTGCCCGCCGCGCGTGTGCCGAGATTCGCCGCGTTTTCCTGATCGGCTCCCTGGTGCGCGGGAACTGGACGGCGGCCAGCGACGCGGACGTGGTCGTGGTGGTGGAGAGGGAGTTCGCGGACCTGCTGGAGCGCAGCCGGTATCAGATTCACTCGGCCATGATTCCCACAGACACCCTGGTGTACACAAAGGCTGAGTTCGAAGCGCTGGCCGCCGACCCGCACAGTGTCCTCAGCCAGAACCTGGCCTGCGCGCTGGAGCTGTGAGCGCAGGGCGAGACATGCCTCGCCCCTAGGGCCGCTAGGCCGGGCGCCGCATCTCTCCCCTACAGCTCCACTTCCGTCGCCATCCACTGCCCGGTCCGCGCGCTTTCCAGGACGGCGTCGCAGACTTTCTGCGTCGCGAGCGCGTTGCGGAAGTCCGGCTGGGCGGGCTGGCCGGATTCGAGCCCCATGACGAAATCGGCCAGCGCGTTGAGAAAGGTGTGCTCGTAGCCGATGCAGGTGCCGGGGACCCAGTAGTGCTTCATGTAGGGGTGCTCGGGGTTGGTGGTGTGGATCTTGCGCCAGCCGGTGAGGTGCGACTCGGTCTTCTTGCCCGATTGCAGTTGCCGGTACTCGAAGAACTGGAGATACTCGGGCTCTTCCAGATCGAAGTACAGGCTGCCGTCGGCGCCGTTGAGTTCGAGCGTGTTGAAGTTCTTGCGGCCGCGGGCGTAGCGGGTGGATTCGAAGGCGCCCATCGAGCCGTTGGCGAACTCGGCCAGGAACATGCAGGCGTCGTCGATGCCCACGGGCTCCACCTTGCCCGTCACGGCGTGCAGGCGCTCTTTGACGAAGGTCTGGGTCCTGGCCACCAGGCGCGTGATCGCGCCGTTGAGCCACATGGCCGTATCGATGGAGTGGGCCAGCAGGTCGCCGGTCACGCCCGAGCCGGCCACGCGGAGGTCCAGGCGCCAGAGGGCGTCGCCGCCCTGGGGCACGTCCGGGGAGATGGTCCAGTCCTGCAAGTAGGTGGCCCGGTAGTGGAACGCGCGGCCGATGCGCCCCTCGTCGATGATCTGCCGGGCCAGCGCGATGGCGGGCACGCGCCGGTAGTTGAACCACACCATGTTGGCCACGCCGGCGCTCTCCACCGCGGCCACCATTTCCTGGGCCTGGGCCGCGTTCATGGCCAGCGGCTTCTCGCAGCACACCATCTTGCCGTGCTGCGCCGCCGCGATGGCGATGTCACGGTGGGCGACGTTGGGCACGCAGATATCGACCAGGTCGATGTCGGGCGCCTCGACCATCCTGCGCCAGTCCGTTTCGGCGCGCTCGTAGCCCCAGGTCTCGACGAACTTCTGCGCCTTGGCAGCCTCCACGTCGCAAATGACCTGCAACACCGCGCGGTGCTCGACGGGGAAGAAGTTGTTCAGTCTCCGGTAGGCATTGGAATGAGCGCGGCCCATGAAGCCGCACCCGACCAACCCCACGCGCAGTTGCTTTGCCATGGTGTCCAGCTCCTCAACCGTACTTCACAATCAACTTATCGAGTTTTTTCTTGCAGCCGGCCGTAGCCTCCCAGGCGTTGCCCCAGAAGCACAGGTCGATGGTCCACCAGTCGTGCGGGAGCCGGGCGGCCTGGACCAACGCCGGCATGACCTGATCGAAGTCCACCACGCCCCGGCCGAAGGGCGGGTGGGTCGAGGTCTCGTCGTTGCCCGCGGCGTCCTTGTGGCAGGTGTTGTCCGAGTCGATCAGGTGGAAATGCAGAATGCGCCCGTCGAAGTTCCGGATGAATTCGACCTGACTGGGGAAGACCTCCTTGGCGCCCTCCTGGCGCGCGCCCATGACCCCCACCATCTGCCCGTGGCAGGTGTCGTAGAGCAGGCCGAAGTTGGGCTTGCCCACGCGGTCCAGGATGCGCAGGATGTCGGTGGCCTTGTTGAAAGCGAAGCCGGGCTCGAACTCCCAGACCACGTACTGGCCGTTGCCGGCGGCGATGTCGCCACAGGTCTTCCAGGCATCGACCACGCGCTTCATGGCGGTGTGGTAGTCCACATCGCGCAGAATCGTGGGCGGCTGCACGGTATCGACGCGGATGCTCAGGATGCCGAGATCACGCGCGAACTCGGAGTTCTTGCGGAATTCCGTGACGTACTTGCTCTGGTCATCGGTGTTGATGAGCTTCTCGCCCCAGAGGTTGGCGGCGATGCCGCTGATGCCGAGTCCGAGGGCCTGAATCTTGGCGCGCAGTTCCTCGCGCTGGGACCTCTCGGGCATGGCGCCGGGCCAGTTTTCGTCAGGCCCGCTGGGATTGCCGGGATTGGGGTGCGGCGGGAAGGCGCCCAGCTCCACGCCGTCGAAGCCGAGCGACTTGAGCTGCGTGCAGACGGTGTCGAAATCCACCGGGTTGCTGGCGTAAGGGCCGATGGTGTAGGCCCACGATCCGATGGAAGTGCGCTTGGACATGAGTGTCTGGTCCTCCTGGAAGGAGCGATTATACTATGGGCGCCAAAGCGCCTACCCGTCCCGCGGCCGCAGGCACCAATCCAGGGCCTCCTCCGGGCGGAGGCGCGGGGGCTCGCTCGGGGCGTCGGGGTGGGTGTCGCGGAACCGCTTCAGCATGAGATCCCGGAGCTCGGTCACCACGTCGGGGTGCTTGGCCGAGACGTCGGTGAACTCGCCGGGGTCGTGGCGGAGGTCGAAGAGGCGCACGTAGCGGCCGGGCGTCGGATGGTCGGTGGCGTAGCCGTCGCCGCGGGCGCGCCGGCCCGTCGAGTAGATGAACTTCCAGCGCGCGGTGCGGAGGTAGGCCTCCTCATTCTCGAGGTACTCGCTGAAGATGTGGTCGCGCGGGCGCGAGGGGCGCCGGCCCTCGAGGTACGGCCGCAGGCTTTGCCCGTGGGCTACCGGCAGCGGTTCGGCGCCGAGCACATCGAGGATGGTGAAGGGCACGTCCACGGCCTCGGTGAGATCGTTCACCACACCGCGGCGCACGCGCCCGGGCAGGCGTACCAGCAGGGGGATGCGCAGGGCCGCGTCGTAGCCGCAATGCTTTTCGAAGCGCCCGTGGTGGCCCAGGCAATAGCCGTTGTCGCCCATGTAGACCACCAGCGTGTTTTCCTCCAGTCCCAGCGCCCGGAGCTTCTCGAGCACCAAGCCGATGTTGCGGTCCAGGAAGGCCACCGAGGTGTAGTAGGCCGCGGCGATGCCGGCTTTCTCTTCCGGCTGGAGGTCGCGGAAGATGAGCGGGATCTGCCAGGCGTCCTCGGGACCGACGGGCGGCGGCGCGAACTTCGCCGGGTCGCAGCGGTCGCGGTCGTCGATGGGGAAGTCGAAGGGCGCGTGGGGTTCCTGGAAGCTGACCCAGAGGGCGAAGCTCTGATCCTTGTTCTCCTCGAGGACGCGGGCAGCCTGGCGGGCGATGAAGGTGCCGCGCATGTCGTCGTAGTAGCGGGCGACGGGGAGCTTTTCGGAGTTGAGCCAGACGCGGGCGTGATCCTTGAAGGGGCGCCAGGGCGGCTTGGCGCGGATGCCTTCGGGAATGGGGCGCGGCTTGACCTGGGCGTTCCAGGCGCGCGTGACGTCCTGCTCGGTCAGCGGGGCATCGAAGCCGTGGAGGCCGGGCGCGGAGGGCCGGTTGAAGTGCATCTTGCCGACGACGGCGGTGCGGTAGCCGGCCAGGCGGAGCTGCCGGGCCAGGGTGGGCTTGTCCTCAGCCAGGCGCGTGGGCAGACGGGTGACGCCCGCCAGGTGGGGCAACTGGCCGGTGAGGAAGGACTGCCGGGAGGGCGTGCACACGGGCGAGTTGCAGTAGTGCTGGGCGAAGCGGGCGCCTTCGGCGGCCAGGCGGTCCAGGTGGGGGGTTTGGGCCAGGCGGTTGCCGTCCGCGCCCAGGACGTAGCCGGCGTGGTCGTCGGCGACGAAGAACAGCAGGTTGGGGCGCTTGGCGGTTTTCGCGCGCAGGCCGGCGGCGCCGCTGGTGGCGAGAAACGAACGTCGCGACGGATTCAAGTCGGTCATAGGTCGGCCACCCAGGTGAGGAGGTTGCGCCAGGGGTGCTACCCCGGCTTCGTGATCTCGAGGATCTTCTGATGTAACAGCGCCTGCCGTGCATCCAGGAAGGCCTCGAAGTCGTCCCGATACAGCGGGCCACCAGGGTCTGAAGGGAGCAGGTGGGAGTCCAGGATCTCCCGCAACAGTGGCGGCCTGACGCTCGCCTCGATCTCCTGGAGATACACCGACGGCTTCTTCGCCCGGATCCGATTGTTGGTCTCCCGGTCAAGCAAGGTTCTGTTCAGAATGCAGTCTCTCAGTATGGACGGAGGTCTCGGCTTCAGATCGTCAAGCACGGCTCTCGGGAACACATGATGGTCGTCGACCTCCTTGTTCTTTGCGTTTAGAGCTGTGATCGGGTCCCCAGTATGCAGGTCTCTGGCTCCGCAACTCATGACCAGGCAAAGCGTTCCTCGGTAGAGTCCCCGCTGCCGAACGGTGACGTCTCGGAGAATCGCTGGGTCAAACCGGAAGGTTGCGATCGCTTCCGGCTCGGCCTGACCGGCCAGGTAGCGGTCCATCTCCAGCAGGTCCTTCGCGGACTGAGAATTCGGGGCGTTTTCGTAGTTCTGTGAGAAAACCGAACACCAGAACCAGCGGCGAAAGGCCGCTTTGGCAGCCGCCTCTTTCGGTCCCTTGAGTTGGTTGATTTGCGCCATCATCGCGGCGGCCGGAACGAGCATCGTGTCGTAGGGAATCCAGTCAGGCAGGGCGACGCCGCACGATCCGCGCAGAAACTCCAGCGCGGTCGTCATTCCCCGGACGACGGGCTCCCAGCCGTTCTTGACCTGATCCACCTGCATCTTCAGCACGTCCTTGCGCTTGCACGTAGGCGCGCTTCGCGTCGTGTGCAGTGAGATTGCCTGAAGGACGTAATAAGGATCCACGGCAAAGTCCCCCAGGATGGGGTAGTCGCGGCGCGCTGTCTCCCAACGCTGCCGCAGCTTGAGGTCCGACGTCCAGAAGCGTGCCGCCAGCAAGTCAAACACCGAGAGTTTGACGCCAGTGTTGTTCAACGTTTCGAAGATCTTGCACACCGCCTCGACGGAAGTGTCCCTGTCCAAGGTTATGACCGGGAAGTCGTAGGCCATGATTCTGGAGAGCGTCTTGTCGCGCGCTTCCTGGAGCTTCTTTCGCAAGCTGTTTCGTTCGGTTTCCGGCCTACGGCTGACTACCTCCCACAACCAGTTGTCGAATCCCCCTGGGTCCTTGAGTTCATGGAGCGGGAATACGAGTGTGGCGGCCTGAAGGTCCCTGGTGCCGTATCGTTTTTGTCCCTCTCGCAGTCGCAGGTGGAAAACGCACTCCTCCATTTCGCGGTCCTCGATGACTTTCTGAAGATCCACGAAGAAGCGGTAGTTCCCGCAGCCGTAGATCGCCTGGTAAAGGGAACTGAGGCGCTGCTGGCCGTCTAATATGAGGTGTCTGGGCTGATGGCCTTTGAGTTCGGGCGCGCCGCTGAAGGCGCGTGCTTCGAAAAAGTTGTCTTTTCCGCCATTTCCGATGCGAAGGAAACTCCCAGCGGGAAAACTCTGGCACATGCTCTCGATCAGCTTCTCGGTTGCCGGAGCGTCCCAAACGAAGTCGCGCTGGAAGTCGGGGAGCGCCAGTTCTCGCTCGTGGATTTTCGAGAGCAGAAACATGAGCGATACGGGATTGGTGTCAAAGATCTTGCCGCTTGAAGGCACGGAGGCACCTCTCAATGAGAACCCGGGAAGCGCGAGCCGAGAGAGCAACTCCTCACTTCCCGTCTTGCAGCAGTATACACTGTGCTCACCGCCTGGGGGGCCCTGCTCCGTTCACCGCGCAATGCGGTTCATAGGTCTGCCACCCAGGTGAGGAGGTTGCGCCAGGGGGTGGGGCGCAGGGCACGGTACAGTTTCTGGTCGGCGGTGACGAGCGCGCAATCCAGCGCGCCCGCCAGGGCCAGGTAGAGGCAATCGTAGACCGTCCGGTCCAGGTCGGCTGCCAGGTCCAGGGCTGCGGGCAGCAGGACCGCGGTCGGGTAGACGGTCTTAGGGACGGCGCCCAGCGCCTCAGCGATGCGGCGCATTTCGGGACGGTCCAACTCCCCGGTGCGCCGCTTCTTCCAGAGAATGTTGCCGGTCTCGGCCAGGAACAGGTCGGGCACGTGGAAATCCAGCGCACCCTGCCGCTGCCGCTCGAGGAGCCGTAGGGCGCGGTCATGGTGGACTTCGGGGACGTACCACTTGAGCGCGACGCTCGCGTCGATAACGCAAGCGCTCAACGAAGGCGGTCCTCGGCCTGCATGGCGCCGCTGTCGCGGAAGCGGATGCGCTTGTCGCGCAGGCGGCGGCTGATGCGCCGGGCCAACGCTTCGGGATCGACCAGGGTCCCCTGCGCCGCCTGCTCCAGGATCTGCTTCAGCTCGGCTTGCAGCGAAGCTCCCCGGCGTGCGGCCCGCCGTTTGAGCGTATCGACCACCTGAGTATCCAGGTTGCGAACCAATACCTGTGCCATAGGTGCTAGCATTATGATAGCACGGGCCCGGACTTCCCGCCGCCCTGCTCGTAGGCCGACATTTCATCCAGCAGGCGGAAGACGAACTCGCGGTCCTCGCGGCTGAGTTCGAGGAACTTGACGTCGGTGGCCAGCGTGAGCGTGCCGCCGCTGCGCAGCCGGAGGGTGCGGGACTCGCCCGCGGCGGGCCGGGAGGGGGCGTGGCGAGGCGCGGCGCGCCGCAGGCCGCCGCGGCGGGTCTTCTTGCGCAGCAGGACCGAGAGGGGAAGGTCGGCGTAGCCGGCGGCTTGCAGGAAGAAGGACATCGCTTTGCGGAGCGTGGCGCCGGTGTAGCCGTAGCGGCGCACGGCCTCTTCGAGCTGCCGCGGGGAGGTCCTGGTCAGATCCAGGGCGATCAGCTCGGGGTAGCCTTTCTCGAGGACTCGGCGGAGGCCGCGTTTGCGGGCTTCGGGGCTGGCCACCAGCTCGCGCAACGCGGCGGTGGGGGAGCCGCTGTCGTCGCTGAGGGCCAGGAAGCGGAAGGCGGCGAGCAATTGTCCCTGGACGGCGCCGGAAAGGGAGGGCCACAGGGAGCGGTCGATCTGGTTGGGCAAGCCGGCTTCGAGGTTCTCGAGGGCGCTGAGGAAGGTGCGGAAGGGGACGTAGGGGGCGGCGTGAGCGGGAGGAGGGACTGGCGCTCGCATACTATGCCATACCGTATTATGCCTCTTTGTGCCACAAGGGAGCCAGGGTGGACTTTTTTTCAGAGGTGGGCCAAGGCAAGGCTACAATGGCGGGTGCGAAGGAAGGGAGAGGGGGAGTGTCGCCGCGGCGGGTACGACATCTAGGGCCATCCGGCGGGGGACGCCGAGATGTTGTATGCCGCTTTACTTTTCGGCTCATCCCCGCTAGCATGGTTCTAATCCCCCGAGCCGGGGCCGTGCCGGCCCCGGAAGCCAGTTGCCGAACGAGGTACAGGTTTTGCTGAGACTCAAGCGCGTCGAACTGCAGGGGTTCAAGTCGTTTCCGGACCGTGCCGAGCTGCGCTTCAACGGCGTGGGGATCGCGGTGATCGTGGGGCCCAACGGCTGCGGGAAGTCCAACCTGGCGGATGCCATCAACTGGGTGCTGGGCGAGCAATCGGCCAAGACCCTGCGCGGGTCGCGGATGGAGGACGTCATCTTCGCCGGGACGCGGGAGCGCAAGCCGGTGAGCCTGGCCGGGGTGACGCTGACCCTGGTGGATCCCGGGCTGCACATCGGGCAGGTAACCGAACCGGGCAAGACCAACGGCGCGGGCAAGGTGAACGGTTCAGGGTTGCGGAGCCTGCCGCAGGGCGTCAAGCCCGGGGAGATCACCGTGACGCGGCGGCTGTTCCGGTCGGGCGAGAGCGAGTACCTGATCAACGGGCGGCAGGTGCGCCTCAGGGACATCCAGGACATCTTCCTGGGCACGGGGCTGGGGCCGGAGTGCTACGCCATCATCGAGCAGGGGCGCATCGGGCAGATACTCAGCTCGCGGCCGCAGGACCGCCGCGCGGTGATCGAGGAGGCGGCAGGAGTCTCGAAGTTCAAACTGCGGCGGCGGCTGGCGGAGGCGCGGCTGGAAGGCGCCAAGCACAACCTGGAGCGCGTGTTCGACATTCTCGAAGAGGTCGGGCGGCAAGCCAACTCGCTCAAGCGGCAGGCGGTCAAGGCCCGGCGCTTCGAGGAGCTGAAGAAGGAGCTGAACGCGCAGTTGCGGCGGGTGCTGGCCGGGCGTTTCCAGATGCTCGAGCGGGAGACGGCCAAGGTGGTGCTGGATCTGAACCTGGCCTCCGCGCGGGTGCAGGCGCTCTCCGGCGAGACCGCGGCGAAGGAGCAGGAATACAGCCGCTGCCAGGCCCGAGGGTACGAGACGGAGACCCTTCTGAGGGAGGCTCGCGAGAGGCACGCGGGGCTGAACCTGGAGGCCGAGCGGGCGCGGGGACGGCTGGACTACCAGCGGCAGCAGATCGGGGCCATCGAGCAACGGCTGGGGCAGGGCGAGGCGGAGCGGGCCGAGCTGGAGGGCCGCGCCACGGCGCTGGAGCAGGAACTGGCCGGGCAGCGGGGGGAGTCGGCTGAGCTGGATGAGCAGGCTTCTTCCGCGCGCGAGCGGCTGGACGACCACGGCCGGCGCCGGGAGGAACTCAGGGTCGAGGTGACGCGCAAGGAGCAGGCGCTCGAGAGCTCCCGCCAACTGCTGCTGCGCCTGCTGGGAGAGGCGGCGGAACTCTCTAATCAGTTGGCGCAGCTCGACCAGTACCTGGCGGCCCTCGAGCGCGACTGGACGCGCGCGCAGAAAGAGGACCAGGGGGCCGGAGCGGACATCGCGTGGATCGAAGCGTCCCAGGCGGAGCTCTCCGCCAAGCTGGCGGCGCGGCAGCTCGAGCTGGAATCGGCCTCTGAGCAGCGCGCCCGCGTCGAGCAGGACCTCGCGACGCGCCGCGGCGAGCTGGCCCGCAGCCGGCGCCGGCTCGAGGAGATGCGCGCGGAGTACTCCGAGCTCAAGGCGCGGCGGGACTCGCTCGATGAAATCCTCTCGCACCGGGCCTATACCACCGAGTCGGTGAAGCGCCTGTTCACGGCCATCGAGCGCGGGCAGGCCCCGGGCCTGAAGCCGGCCGGCGTGCTGGCGGACTTCCTCGAGGTGGAAGCGAGCTGGGAGAAGGCGGTCGAGGAGTTCCTGCACGAGGATCTCGAGTACATCGTGGTGGCGAGCTGGGAGCAGGCGGAGGCCGGCCTGCATCTGGTGCGCGCCGGGGTGGACGGGCGCGCCACCTTCCTGGTGCAGCCGGAGGAGGGTTCGCCGGACGGGCGCCTCCCGCTGCCTGAACCGGACGGTGCGGAGGGGCTGCTTGGGCGCCTGGGCGGAGTGCTGCGGCTCACGAACGGGCTAGCCCGCGGGGCCATGGAGTGCCTGCCGCGGCTGGCGCGGTGTTTTCTGGCCGGCGAGGCGGCCGCGGCGCAGCGGCTGGCGCTCGCGTATCCCCACCTCTACTTCCTGCTCGAGGACGGCGTCTGCTACCACGGCCGGACGGTGAGCGGGGGGAAGAAATCCTCGAGCGGCCCACTGGCGCTCAAGCGCGAGCTGCGGGAAGTGAAGGCCCTGACGCAGGGGCGGCAGAGGCAGCTTGCGGAAACGGCTTCCGAGATCGAGACGCTCGAGGGCGGCATCGAGGATCTGGAAGCGGAGCTGGAGCGGCTGCGGGGCCTCCAACAGGATCAGGAGAAGGAGAAGCTGGCTCTGGACCACGAGAGGCGCAAGCTGGCCGAGGACCTGGCGCGGGCCAACTCGCGGCTGTCGGTGGCGCGGCTGGAACTGGAGCGGCTGGGGCGCGAGCGGCAGGCTTCCGGGGAGCGGCGCGAGCAGAAGCGGCAGGCCCAGGAGGCCCTCGCGCGGATGCGCCTCGAGCACGAGCAGGCCTCGGCGGCGGCGCGGGCCGACCTCGAGACGCTCAAGGCGGAGGCGGCGCGGGTGGGCGAGGAACATGCCGCGCTGCGGGCCGAAGTGGCGGGGCTCGAGGAACGCCGCCGCGCCGCGGAAGCGGCGCTCGCCAGGCTCGCGGCGCAGGCCGGAGAGCTGACCGCACGGCGGCGCGAGATCGCCGGCGAGCTCGAGCGCCTGGGCGCCGACCGGTCCCGCCTGGCGGCGGACAACCAGGCCCTGGAGAGCCAGATCGCCGCGCTCGCCGGAAGCATCGCGGATGTGCAGCGCGAGGTGGACCGGCTGGCGGAAGAGGAGGCGGGCCTGCGCGCGGCGCTGGCGGCGCTGGAGGAAGCACTGCGGCAGGCGCGCACCGACTTGCAGGCGGCCCAGGAAGAGCGTTCCCAGATCCAGGTGGAGCTGGTCCAGCGTCAGGCGGAGCTGAAGTACCTGGACGAGACCAGCCGCAAGGAGCTGGGCCCGCCCGTGGCCGAGCTGCTGGCCGGCGCCGAGGAGGTTCCGCTGGACGAGGAAGCCCTGGCGCAGGCGGACCAGCGCTGCCAGGAGATCCGCGCCCGCCTCGAGGCGCTGGGGCCGGTGAATCCCCAGGCGCTCGAGGAATACCACGAGGCCCAGCAACGCTACGAGTTTCTCCACACGCAGCGCCAGGACCTGCTCGATTCCATCCGCGACACCGAAAAGGCCATCCGGGAGATCGACACGGAATCGCGCAAGCGGTTCAACGAGGCCTTCGCGGCGATCAACGCTAACTTCCGCGAGCTGTTCGCCACGCTGTTCGGTGGTGGCACCGGCGAGATGCGGCTGACCGACGAAGAGAACGCGGCCGACTCGGGCATCGAGATGGTGGCCTCGCCGCCGGGCAAGCGGCTTCAGAACGTGCTGCTGCTGTCGGGCGGCGAGAAGGCGCTCACCGCCCTGGCGCTGCTGCTGGCCATCTTCCGCTACCAGCCCAGCCCCTTCTGCATCCTCGACGAGGTGGACGCGCCGCTGGACGAGACCAACATCCAGCGCTTCCTGCGCCTGCTCGGCGAGATGTCGGCGCAGACGCAGTTCATCCTGATCACCCACGCCCGCCGGACGATGGAGGCGGCGCAGACGCTCTACGGTGTCACCATGCAGGAACCGGGGGTCTCGAAACTGGTCTCCGTGCGGCTGGCCGAGGCGCCGCCGCCGGCGCCCCCGGCGGAGGTTGTGCCCGAACTGGCGCGGGCGTAAGCGGGTTCGTGCCAAGCGCGCAAAGAATTCCTGACTCCACTTTGCGGACTTTGCGGCCCTTGGCGTCTTGGCGTGAACTCTTTACTTGCCCGCGGGCTTGGCGAAGCGCGTGTCTTCGATGGCGACGTTGTTCTTGATCTCGGCGAGCTTGATGACCACTTCCTGCGCGGCGGTGATCTGCTTGATCAAGAAGGGGCCCTTGACCCCGTCCACCTCGCGGTAGTCAGACAATTCGACGCGCATGTCGAGCGTCTCCTGCGACCTCACGCGCTTCATGGCCAGGCTCACCACCAGGAACGTCTCGGCGTCGTAGTAGCGCGTGAGGGGATTGCCGGAAGCGGGAGTCATCTCCACCTTGTAGACCTCCCGCTCGCCGAGCTTTTCCTTGCCGGCGAGTTGCACCTTGGGATACAGCTCCCGCCATTTCAGATCCCCCTGGAAGACGCAGTCGCGCACCGCCTCCTCCCGCTCCCCGCCTTCCAGCACCCGGAAGCCGGTGTTTGGGTTTTCCTCCCAGGCAGTCTGCCCGTCGCAGCCTCTGCGGATCTCGCCAAAGGCTTCCACCTTGACGATGACCAGCCGCTTGTCGGGGTCCTTGGCATAGAGCTCCAGCGCTGCCGTGACGCCTTGGCTGAGGAGCTCCAGCGTGCCCTTCGCTACGGTGCTGGTGATCTTCGCGATGGCCTGGCGTCCGCCGGTGGCCTCGATCGACTTCTCGATGATCTGCTCGGCGGTCAGCGCCGGCTTGGCCGACTCCTGGGCGCAGAGTGTGGTTGCGAGGGCGCCGATGAGCGCCGCGCTTCTGTACAGACTCATGCTCTTCCTCCTTGCGGGGTGTCCATTCATATACGACGGCAGCGGCCGGGATGTTCCACGAGCTCGCGGCGGAGCAGATCCAATGCATTCTGTGCAGCCAGCGTGCGAACGCGGTCGCGGTTGCCCAGGAAGCGGAAGCGGTGCACGCGGCAGCCCTGCGGCCCCGCCACGCCGATGAAGACCGTGCCCACCGGCGCCGCCTCCGTCCCGCCGCCGGGCCCGGCGATGCCGGTGGTCGAGAGGGCAAAGGTCGAGCCCGTGCGGGCGCGGGCGGCCTCGGCCATGGCTGCGGCCGCGGGCTCGCTGACCGCGGTGTGCGCGCGCAGGAGTTCCGGGTCCACTCCCAGCAACTCGGTTTTCACTCGGTCGGTGTAGACCAGGAAGCCGCCGGCGAAGTAGTCGGAGCTGCCAGGCACCGAGGTGATACGCTCGCCCAGCAGCCCGCCGGTGCAGCTTTCGGCCACGCTGAGGGTGACGGAGCGGGCACGGAGCAATTGGCCGATGACCGCCTCCAGCGGCGCGCCGTCTCTCGAGTAGACGTTCTCGCCCAGCAGGGCTTCGAGCTGGGAGGAGAGCTCGCTCAGCACGCGCTCGGCTTCGGTCTCGCTGGCCGAGCGGGCGCGCAGGTGGATCTGGATGTCGCCCGGCGCGGCCAGGATCGTGGTGAGGGGGTCCTGGTAGCGCGTGTAGACCGGCGAGATGCGCTGGTCGAGGTCGGACTCGGGCATCCCAGCCACGCGCAGCACCCGGGTACGGATCACCAGGGGCGGCAGCAGCGGTCGCAGGCGCGGCAGACAGTAGTCGGCGAACATGGGCTGGAGCTCGGGGGGCGGGCCGGGCAGCAGCACCACCACGCGGCCGGCGTGCTCGAGCCACTGCCCGGGCGCGGTCCCGTGGTGGTTGGGCAGGGCTGCGGCGCCCTCGATCAGGAGGGCCTGGCGGCGGTTGATCGGGGCCATCTGGCGACCGAGGCGGCGGAAGCGCTGCTCGAGGGCCGCGAGCAACTCCTGGCGGAAGACGAGCGGGCGGTCGAGCGCGGAGGCGACGGCGTCGCGGGTGACGTCGTCCTCGGTGGGGCCCAGGCCGCCGGTGAGGATGACGATCTCCGCGCGCGCCAGGGCGAACCGCACCGCCTCGGCGAGGCGGGCGCGGTCGTCGCCGACGACGGCCTTGGCGACGACCTCGACGCCCAGGGCGTTCAGTTGCGCGGTCAGGTACAGCGAATTGGTATCGAGGCGCTCCGGCGTCAGCAGCTCGGAGCCGACCGCGATGATCTCGGCATTCATTTACGCGAGCGGCCGGCCCTGGATGCCCACGTCTACGCGGTAGATGCCGCCGGTGGTGGCCACCGCCAGCGCCCGATTCGAGGTGAAGGCCAGGCCCACGACGTGGGGGCCCGAGAGGAACAGTTCCGGTCTGGAGTCCTGGGCCAGCCGGACGATGCCTTTGCGCCCGCCCAGCGAGGCGGCGACGTACAGCCGGCTCTGGGCGTCGAAGGCCAGGCCCTGCGGGCGGCCCAAGCCGCGGTAGAAGACCTCGACTTCTCCGGTGGGCGAGACGCGGTACACCGAGTCGAAGCTCGAGGTGGTGGGGCCGGTGACGTACAGGTAATCGTCGGGGCCGAAGGCCAGGTGGTAGGCGGAGATGGAGGGCTCCAGTGTGGCGAACACGTAAATCTGGCGCGTGCGGCTGATCTTGAAGACGGTGCCGCTGCGGTCGCCCACGTAGAGGTTCTCCTCCCGGTCGAAGGCCACCCCGGTGGCGATGCCCATGCCCTCGGCGTATACCGACATGTTGCCGCGCGGGGTGACCTGGTAGACGACGCCCTCGTAGCGGCTGGAGACGTAGAGCAGGCCGTCGCGGTCGAAGACCAGCCCGGAGGCGTTCATCACGTCTGAGAGGAAGGGCTTCAGGTGGTAGTTGGAATCGATCTGGTAGACGGAGACCGGGGTCTTCTGGCCGCGCGAGCCGCTCAGCGTGGTGAAGATGTTGCCGTCAGCGTCGAGGGCCGGGTTGGCCACCGGATGCACGTTGGCGGCGATCGGGACGCCGATCTCGCATTTCTTGGCGGCGCTGGCCTGCTCGCCCGATTCCACGACCAGTTCCCCGACCGAGGCGCCTTCCGGCACGCGGGCAATGACCAGGGAATCCGATCCGATCAGCACATGGGCCTCGACGTCTCCCAGATGCACCCGGGGCCGTTGCGCGCGGCCGAAGCCGCTCCCGCGGATCTCCAGCTCGCCGCCGGCAATCGCCGCGGCCGGGACGATTTCCGAGATCTGGGGTCTGCCGTTGGGGTTTTTCCTGAACGCCATACTCAATAAAGATTGAAACACCCTGCCGCGAAGAGTACAAGCGCGCCATAGACGCCCGCCATGAGGTCGTCGGCCACGATGCCGAAACCTCCGGGCAGGTTTTCCAGTTGGCGCACCGGAGCAGGTTTCCAGATGTCCAGTATGCGGAACAGCAGGAAGGCCGCCAGCCAGCTCTTCCAGTTGAGAGTTCTGGCGCCGGCCAGCGTGATCCACTGTCCCAAAACTTCGTCGATGACCACCCGGCGGGGATCCTGCTCCGCGGTGCGCCGCGCTTCGTGGTGCGCGGCCCAGATTCCGGGAACCAGGAGGGCGAGGGCCAGCAGCGCGAAGTGCCGCGGCTGCCACCCGGCGTAGCGCGTCAGCAGCGCGGCGATGAGGAGCGCCGCGGCCGAGGCCGCGGTTCCCGGCGCCCCCGGGAAGTACCCGCAGCCGAACCAGGTGGCCAGCGCGCGCGCGATCGCCCGGCCGCGGATGGCGCGCCTCACGGGCGGCTCTCCTCGGCGGGGAGCAGCGTGCCCACCAGGTCGTAGTCGTGCGCCGCGGTGACGCGCAGGCGGCGCATCTCGCCCGGCTGCGGAGGGGCGCCCGCGACGTCGTTGACCAGGCAGACGCCGTCGATCTCAGGCGCCTGCCAGGGCGCTCGCGCTTC
>Ga0315289_10001507_pt1 | contig 36270 bp, 39 predicted proteins | sample YL17G11_40_MG_FD_203452 | JGI IMG/M metagenome (GOLD analysis project Ga0315289, IMG submission 203452) | Sediment microbial communities from Yellowstone Lake, YNP, Wyoming, USA - YL17G11_40 | ecosystem: Environmental > Aquatic > Freshwater > Lake > Sediment | place: USA: Wyoming | collected...
ACAAGTGCGGGCATGACGCGCGCGACATTCCCCGCTCTACCTCCCTTCCAAACGACCAGTCCCTTGGGGAAGCACTCCTTTTGAAGCCTGGCAAGCAGGTCCGGATCAGGGGAGCGCTGTGCATCCTTCTTGACGAACTCCATGCCGACATACAATCCACGCCCTCTCACGTCTCCGATTGAATCGTATTTCGTCTGGAGGTCCTTACAGCTCTTCAGAGCCTTCTGGCCAAGCCTGGCGGAACGGTCTGCGAGATCATGCTTTTCCATGAACTCGATTCCTGCGACACCCGCGGCGCATGAGAGTGCGTTTCCTCGGAAAGTCCCGACATGGGCTCCGGGGGACCAAGTGTCAAGCTCCTTCCTGAACACGATTCCCGAGATAGGCAGGCCGCTCCCCATCGACTTCGAGACCGTCATGATATCTGGCGTGACCACTTCGTGCTCGATAGCGAACATCTTGCCAGTTCTGCAGAAGCCAGTTTGGATCTCGTCAGCGATCAGCAGGAGGCCGTTCGCATCGCAGATCCTTCTGATCTCCTTCATGTATCCCTCAGGCGGAACCACGATACCTCCTTCTCCTTGGATTGGCTCTATGAGCAGCGCACCAGGAGCAGCGAGTCCTGTGTCAGGGTCTTTGACCAGATGCTCCAGGTAGTGTGCACAGGACAGGCCACAGTCAGGATGCTTCATCCCGAAAGGACACCTGTAGCAGTATGGATAGGGAGCGAAATAGACTTCCGGAACGCCCGGCAGGTAGTTCGCCTTCGCCGCTCGCTTCGCGGTCAGCGACAAGGACACTCCGGAAACGCCGTGCCATCCCCCCTCGAATGAGATGACCCCTGGCTTCTTTGTGTTAAACTTGGCGAGCTTGATCGCGGCTTCGACCGCATCTGCACCCGTCGGCCCGCACATCAAGACCTTAGAACTGTTCTTCAACCCACCAGGAGCAAGTTCGACAAGCTTCTTCGACAAGGCGACTCTGGGCTCTGACGGGAAGTCGAGGCCGTGCGCGAACCTCTCTGCCTGGCTCTTGATGGCCTCCACGACCTCTGGGTTCGAATGCCCCACATTGAGCGCGCCAACTCCTCCGCTGAAATCAATATAGACGTTCCCGTCGAGATCCATGACTGTTGCTCCAAGACCTCTTGAAATCGCGAGTGGGACCTGGTTTGGATAGACCAGGGCATTGGAATCGTATTTCTTCTGTTCAGCCAGCAGCGCTGAGGATTTCGGACCCGGAATTGCAGCGGTTTTCTTCACAACTCCCTCTAGGTTGTACTTCTGAAATTCGTCCGTCACCAAGGGTTGCTCACCGAACCCCTGAATGACTAGACTGGTTAATATCGTTCCGGCACGTAAGCTGGAGCCGCATGGAGACTTTCCTGCTTGTGAGGAACAAGGAGACCCTCCGCATTCGCAGAGGTCGGAGATAGAAAAGCGAGGTTATTGCGTCGTTCTGATTACGCCCTTCCTTGATTCCTCTGGGGGCTATTTCACGGCTTGGCCGCTTCCTTCTTTCGCTCCACAAACCCGATAGAATTTTCGGGGCAGAACGATACACATACTCCACACCCTGTGCATTTCCCAGGGTAGTGGTGAACTCTGCCAGCAACAAGACCCCAGGCATCGAACTGACACCTGTCTACACACACCTGGCAGTTGTTGCACCTCGATGCATCATGGACTGCGACCATTTCTGAACTTCTGACAATCCCGTCATATCCTTCAAACCTGGTGATTGCAGCGAGTGCATGACAACAACACTGGCAGCAGCCGCAGATTGCGCTGACGGCGTGGCCTTCCAGCTCGAAACACAGGTGAACGAGCCCGGCCTCGTGAGTCCTCTTGAGGGCATCCATGGCCTCTTCGAATGTAGCCCTTCGTCCCTCCCGCAAGGTCATTGCCTCCCTGGCTCCTTCGTCCAGGCCTATGCACACATAATCCACGGGCGCGTCGCAATTCCCCATCTTCTGCCTGCAAGTGCATGGTTCAAGGGATAGCAGCTTGGCCTTCCTTAGCATTCTCTCGGCCTCAGAGAAGTTGAGCACTCTCTGGTTTCCCTCGAAGGATATGTCCACAGGAATAGTGACTATCTTGAAATCGCCCAGCTGCTTGTCGATCTCTTCCGTAGTCCATTCGGTCCTTAGGTCTCTCTTCGACGCCATGCGAGGAGAGGTATTGCCCTCCATTCTGTTAAGCTTCTCCTGACAACTCGAGTGCCGGAACCTGCTCGTGAAAAGATATCAGTGCCTGAGAATCATCCATTTCGAAATCCTAGCACATATCATACGATAGGGTCGGTGAAGAGGGAATCTCGATTGGAGCCTCTGACCAATGTGGGCTTCTGAGGTAGGGGCCCATGCACAATTCCGAGCTCAGGGCAGGCGAGTACGGCTTGCAGTTTATTAACATGTAAATGATTCTCTCCTCCAGGTGACAACCTATGGAGGAGGAAAAGAAGACCGAATATGGTCCGGAAATCCTCAGGGTCGGCGGTTTTGGATGGCGTGTGGGAATCACAATTCTAGTGGTTTTCGGCTGGCTCGCGTTCTTGATACTGTGGCTGTTCTTCTATGCGGGCGACTATGGCGTCTTCCAGAACATCGCGATCCTGCTTGTATCGATCATAGTTGGGGTTGGCATACTGGCGGCGATGTGGGCAACGTGGGGGCTCAGGTATGCGGCTAAGTTCAAAGGAGAACAGCACATTCACGAGCACATGGGGCCTCGCTGGCCGATTGCCGTCAGTAGCATAGCTGGCATAGGCTGGCTCATATTCCTCATAATATGGCTGTTCTTCTACGCAGGGGACTACAGCGGATACCAGAATCTAGCCATATTCATCGCTTCGCTGCTTGTCCTGGGTGCAGCAAGCGGAAGTTCGTGGATCGTTCACTGGATGCGCTCGTGGAAAAGAATTGGATGAACTTTTCTCGCATTGCCGATCGGCAGGGTGGCAGGTGCCCTAATCATGGGTGGCACAAGCAGGTCGATGCAACATGAAGAGGCAAGGCTTTGGGGATCGTCATCCTGATAGAACCACCGATGAATGTCTGAGCCCAATCCGTCTTCGTCCTCAGAAAGAACCATAGGGAGGGTACGGCAATGCCGGCCATGTTGCGCAGGGGGCGCTATGGCGGCCCTCGGAGTCGTGCAGGCAATGGTGGGCGAAGCAATCAGTCCCGAGCTGATCAAGAGAAGGATGTGGCTGGAGTACCAGTACGCTTCCAACAACCCGTCAAATGCGGTCGACTGCATCCATGACCTGATCACCAACCTGACAGATCCGAACCTGAAGATGCACCAGTTCCTCCAGGATGCCGCGGAAACGATCCACAATAGGCTCTGCATCAAACAGGTTACTATAGGCCTCAAGAACCCAAAAGACGGCGTTTTCAGGTATGAGGTGATGAGCGGCCTTTCTGACTCCGAATGGGACGCGCATCTCAGGCTCTTCTACACCCTCGACCAGTTTGACAATCCGAACGTCTACAAGTACTTCCGAGTAAGCAAGTACACGAGACTGTATCTCGTGGAGGACAACCCCTATAGGAACGGCGAGGAGAACACGTACAGCAGATCGGAGATGCTGCAGTCAACGCGCAGGACCCTGGACGACACGATCGAGGGAGACTACCTGGACATATACATCCTGGGCAAGAACGATGAGCTCGAGGGCTGGTTGGAGATATCTGGACTGAACAATGGCAAGTTTCCTGATGTCCAGACGTTGAAGGTCGTGGAGCTCCTTGCCTCCGTGATAGCCATCGCGCTGACCGAAACCAATTCGCGTGCCGGCTGAGAATCACCCAGGCTTTTCAATCAACAGATGGCGCGAGAGAACTGCTTCTGTTCGCTATCAGAAAGAGCCTTATCATAATAGAGAGATTGCTGGCCAGAGGAGGGACGAGCACGTGCCAGTAGTAATCGTGAACATGTGGCCGGGGAGAGACGACAACGCAAGAAGAAGGATCGCCAAAGGAATAACCAAGGTCTTCGAGAACGAGAAGATTCCAAGAGACGCCGTTCAGGTAATAATGTACGAAGTCCCGAAGAACAACTGGGCGGAAGGGGGCAAGCTGTTCTCCGATTGAGGAGAGGGTTATAGGACCATCCTCCGAAGCGCGTTAACGATTTGTAAGTAGCAAGACAGGAATAGCGCGACATCCTGAACTGATCCATCGAACGAGAGGAAAATGCCCTCAAAGACGAAGTGGATGTTGTTTGCCGTTCTAGCTGCAGCCATCCTCATACTCGAAGGACTGCTGATCAACGCTGGTCCTGGCGATGTGGGCAGCGCCCATCAGGAGACGGTCCGGATCGGAGTATCCGGGCTAGTGAACCACACGGTCGTCTACACTCTCAATGACATTATGACGATGCCGAATGTGACCGTTGTCGCTGAGCTCGTCTGCGTATCGGGCAGGTCGCTTGGAACGCACAACTGGACGGGTGTCAGGCTGGCGGATCTGCTGAATGAGGCGGGCGTGTTGGACGGCGTCGTCAAGGTCGCATTCACAGCATCGGATAGCTATACGACAGACCTCACTCTTCAGGACGCGATGAGGGATGACGTCATAGTCGCGTTCATCAAGGACGGGGCCCCGATGGGTGACAACACCAAGCTCGTAGTCCCCGGGAAGTGGGGATACAAGTGGATAGATGACATTGCCTACATCCAGCTTGTCGATTTCGACTTCAAGGGAACATATGAGACTCAGGGATACTCTGACGATGCCTTCATCTCCGGACCTCATTGATTGAGAAGGAACCCAGCTTGGGGTCGGAGATTTCGCTCCGCGCACCATCAACCTTTTTTCCTCCTGGGCCTATGCCGCGTTACACTTACACAACCGGGGTCAAGAATGGTGAGGGCAACGAAAGCTGGCGAAGAAGTCCTTGTGCTTACGAAGGATGACATCGAATCCGTAGTGACCATGGAGGATGCGATAGAGGTTGTTACGGAGGGCTTCGAGGCTTTCAATCAGGGCAAGGCTGAGATACCGTTCCCGGTGGCGCTCCTGGTCCCCGACCACAATGGGGACATTCACATCAAGCCTGGATACATCCGAGGAGATGACACTTACACGATCAAGATCGCCTCCGGGTTCTACGATAATCCCAATCTGGGCCTGTCCTCAACCCACGGGATGCTTCTGCTGTTCGACTCAAAGACCGGGCTTCCTCTCTGTTTCGAGGTCGACCGGTGCTTTCTCACTGACCTACGCACGGCTGCCGCGGGCGCAGTAGCAGCGCGCGCACTCGCGAAGGAATCGGTTCACACGGTCGCAGTCATAGGGACGGGCACCCAGGCGCGGTTGCAGATTGAGGCCCTGAGCAAGGTTAGACAGTTCGAAGAGCTAAGAGCCTGGGGAAGGAACCCAGACCACCTGAAGAAATATGTCGCCGATATGAAGAAGGTCACAGGCACGAGAATAGTCCCGACCAAGACTCCGAAAGACGCAGTCGTTGGAAGCGATATCGTTATCACGACCACTATGAGCATAGCGCCCTTGGTGATGGCGTCGTGGATAGGCAAGGGAGTTCACGTGACGGCGATGGGCTCCGACTCCCCCGAGAAACAGGAGCTCGAGACTGGAGTGCTGGGAAAAGCGGACAAGATCGTCGTTGACAGCCTGACGCAGTGCGCCAAGCTAGGCGAGGTGCATCATGCCCTGGCAGACGGAACGATCGTAGAGAAGGATATCCACGCCGAGCTCGGCGAGGTCCTGCTCGGCAAGAAGCCCGGGAGGGTGTCCGACGACGAGATCACGGTCTGCGACCTGACGGGCCTCGCGGTGCAGGATGTCGTGATCTCACAGCTAGTCTACAGGCGCGCGTTGAAGAAGGGGATTGGATCCCATATCAGAGTGTGATTTCGCATGGGCCAGAAGGAGCACAATATCACCGCCGTTGATATCCTCAAAGCCAAGAGAGCGATCCAAAACGTGGTCTTCAGGACCCCTCTGACATACTCCAAAGGCCTCAGCGATGTGTCTGGAGCGGAGGTCTATGTGAAATGGGAGAACCTCCAGATCACTGGCTCCTACAAGCCAAGGGGCGCCTTCTACCGGATGAACATGCTGACCCCCGAGGAGAGAAAGAAGGGGGTCATCGCAATCTCCGCAGGCAACTTCGCGCTTGGAATAGCCTGGTCGGCACACAGAATGGGGGTGAAGGCGACCATAGTAGTGCCGAAGAACGCCGCAAAGGTGAATGTCGACACATGCAGGGCGCTTGGAGCTGAGGTCATTATCCATGGCAGGTACTTCGATGAGGCGAACGAGTACTGCAAAGAACTGGTCAAGAAGGGCGACAAGGTATTCGTCTCTGGAGGGGATGAATTCGATGTCTACTCCGGCCACGGGACGGTCGGGCACGAAATCCTCGAGGACCTTCCTGATGTCGACACCATCCTGGTTCCAGTCGGTGGGGGAGGGCTCGCGACCGGCATATCGTGCTGGGCGAAGACGATGAATCCAAACATACGGATCATTGGCGTCCAATCGACTGCTGCGCGCACGCTCTATGAGTGCTTCAAGGCGGGCAAGATGGTCGACGTGCCAGTTCCGCCCACGATATGCGAAGGACTCTCGGGTGGCATCACGCGGCTGATGCTGGATCTTGCGCTCAAGTACTTCGACGACGTCATCCTTGCGGAGGAGGAGAGACTCAGACCTGCGATCTTCTGGCTGCTTAAGAACGAAAGACAGTTGGCAGAAGGGTCTGCGATCGTCGGCCCTGCCGCCATATTGCAGAACAAGATCAAGTTTAGAAGCAGGGAGAAGGTGGCGGCAGTCGTCACGGGCGGGAACATCGATCTGGAAATCCTGGGTCTGGGCGAATAGAGGATGGTCGGCTTGTGGATGTCCGATCGAACTATTACCTCAGAAGCCTTCCCGGAATCCTCTGTCTGTCCAGTATGTCCGTAATATCCTCCCTCTCGCGGATAAGAAAGTCTTCTCCGTTGCTTACGAGGACCTCGGCAGCTCTCGGCCTCGCGTTGTAGTTCGAACTCATCGAATACCCGTAGGCGCCAGCATTCATGATCGCAATCAAGTCGCCTTTCTCGATGACCGGCATGAGCCTGTCTTTCGCGAGGATGTCACCATTCTCGCATATCGGGCCAACGATGTCAACCTTCTCTTTCTTCCTTTCAGCGGACTTGCCGACGACCAGCATCTCGTGATATGCTCCGTAGAGCGCAGGTCTCAGAAGTGTGTTCATGCCAGCATCGACGCCAACGAACCGCTTCTTGCCGTGCTTCACCGCATTTACCCTCGTCAGCAGCACGGTCGAGTCGGCAATCAGGTATCGGCCTGGTTCGGCGTACAGATAGGGTGGGCAGACATAGTCCTCGAACCTCTCCTTGAAACGAGCTGTGACTGCCGCAGCCAGTTTAGCCATGTCTAGAGGTTTCTCGCTAGGCCTGTGAGGCACCCCAAATCCGCCACCAATATCTACGAACTCGAACTCGATTCCCACACGCTCAGATATTGAGCTAGCAATCTCGAACAACCTGTCGGTGACCCTGTTGAAGTACGCCAGATCTAGCACAGATGAGCCGGACATCATGTGAATCCCGAAGCGCTTCACGCCCAGCCTCTTCGCTTTCGCATAGCATTTCCATGCAACCTCTTCGGGAACACCGAATTTGGATTCAGGGCCTGCGCAAAGCATCTCCTTGAACTCAGACTTGCCAAAACCGGGGTTGATTCTGAAACTCAGCCTCTTGGGCAATCCGAATCTCGCTAGCCTCTCGAGGATGCCGATATCATCCAGGTTCACTGTGACACCCAGCTGCGACGCGAACTTCAGCTCCTCGTCGCTGTTGTAAACGCCAGTGTAGAGCATATCATCGATCTTGAACTTGGCCATGCTCGCCAGCTGCAGTTCCTGGATGCCCGAGCAGTCAGCGCCCGCTCCCTCCTGCCGCAGGACGCTCATTATGGACAGGTTGCTATTCGCCTTGACTGCATAGAACGCCCTGAAACGGTGCCAACAAGAGCGGAACGTGTCACAGAACCGTCGGTAGTTATCCCGAACCCTCTTTTCACTAGTGACATAGACCGGCGTGCCGTGCCGGCTGGCCAGTTCGCCCAGGGATACACCTGCAATTGACATTCGTCGTTTTCGGATCTCAAGTGGCGGCGGGAGCTTGGTCATAGGCATCGATTCGTCTACGGATGGCATAGGGCGCGTATATTCTTGTCCGTGATGGCTCGAGTCTCCTAGACCAAAACATCGATGCCTTGGGTTGTGCATCAGCCCCCCATCTATCAAAGAGGACAATCAGATGATTGGCGAAGAGGCTGCCCCAGAAATCTCTTTCAGGAGGTACACAACTGATGATCTCAGATCGTGTTCGGGCCTGGCAGAGGAGGCGTGGCCTGCAGGCGAGGAATGGACAGCTGACGCCCAAGGGATACTGGGCATGGAGGGCTACATAGAATCAACGCTGCTGTGGTCGAACTGGACGGACCTGGCGTGCGACTCCCAGGGAGTGCTGGGGTTCCTCTTTGGTAGGATCGACAAGCTCAGAGGATCAACGTCTTCAACTAAACCATTCTTGAGAGAGGCTAGGCTTATGGCCGGGCTCCTTCTCGGGGGAAAATGGAGAGGCTCGATGATGGTTGCCATGTTCTGGAACATATTCTTGACAGAGCTCAAGCTGATGGTCAACATCCCGAAGTCAGATGCGGCAATCGAGATGCTAATCGTGAGTTCCAAGTACAGGGGCAGGGGGATCGGCAGGATGCTCGTTGACAGATTCGTCCACGCCGCAAAAGATGCTGGCTCTTCACTGGTTACTGTGTACACCGACGACCTGATGAGCAACTGGTCCTTCTACGAGAAGTACGGGTTCAGGAGAGTTGGGAGCTTCCACGACAACGTGACATCCTATTTTGCAGGAAAACACTCCAATGCCCTCATCTATGTCCTCGACCTGAAAGCGGTCCCGTAGGGAATCGGGTAACGGGACAAAGCTTTTTAATGGAGGACGCGGAGATACCAGACTCCCTGACTGGGGTCGCCCAAGGGGAGTATCAAGTATGCAGTACCGTGAGTTCGGCAGAACAGGATGGAAGGTCTCGGCGTTGGGCTTCGGCTGTATGCGACTGCCCACTAGGGATGGAAAACCGCTAAGCAGCAAGATCGATGAGATCAAGGCCACGCGCATGATCCGACACGCGATCGACAAGGGAATCAACTACATCGATACCGCGTATCCATACCACAACGGAAAGAGCGAGATTCTCTTGGGCAAGGTGCTCAAGAACGGCTACAGAGAGAAGATCAAGCTCGCGACAAAGTCTCCTATATGGCTCATAACGAAGGGGAAGGACTTCGACACCTACCTGGACGAGCAGCTCAAGCGGCTCAAGACCGACAGCATTGATTTCTATTTGTTTCATGGGCTGGGAAAGAAGAGGTGGAACGAGACCGTCCTTAAGTTCAACCTGCTGGACAAGGCGGAGTCCGCGCTCGAGGACGGGAGGATCAAGAACCTGGGCTTTTCGTTCCATGACGACTACGATGCCTTCAAGTTGATTGTCGACGGCTATGACAAATGGACATTCTGCCAGATCCAGTATAACTACATGGACACGGAGAACCAGGCCGGGACCAAGGGCCTCAGGTACGCAGCCTCCAAGGGACTGGGGGTCATTATCATGGAACCATTACTAGGGGGCAGACTAGCGAACCCACCGAAGGAGATCAGGAAGATTCTCAAGGGCCATGGAAGGAAGACATCCCCCGCGGATCTCGCGCTGCAATGGATCTGGAACCAACCAGAGGTCTCAGTGGTTCTCAGCGGCATGAGCACGATGTCTCAGGTCGAGGGCAATCTCAGGTCCGCGAACGGATCAGGGGTGAGATCCCTCGGGAACGACAAGCTAGCCATGATCGAGCGGATCAAGAAGAGGTACAAGGAGATGATTCCCATCCCCTGCACCAGATGTGGCTATTGCATGCCCTGTCCCAACGGCGTGAACATACCCAGGAACTTCGAGGAATACAACGATGGCTACATTCACAATGATGTCAAGACTGCCAGGTCAATGTACGAGAGGTTCTTCAACAAGAAGGACCGCGCGAGCGCGTGCGTCGGGTGCAAGACCTGCGAAGAGAAGTGCCCTCAGGGGATTCCGATAAGCGAGCTGATGCCCAAGGTGCATGCGGTGCTCGGAAAAGGTGAGCCATACTAAGACCAGCATCGACGACTGCAATCCCGATTATGCGCACCATAGGGCGTCTGACCATGGTTCAAATAACCGCAATGCATTGGGATTGGTCGCCGGATAAGAACAATCAGGCACGGACTCTGGAAGAACACACGAGGATCCAGTTGTCGTTTGAGTTGGCTCCATTGACATCTGCTCGTTGAAGCGCAGATCGCTCTACGCTTCCGACTCGCTGCACACATAGGACCATTCGTGTTTCCGGTATGGAGGAAGATGGAATGACAGAGGACAAGCGCAAGAACTTCGAGAATCGAATACCAGCCATGGGATGGCTCCCGGATTATCCGGATTTCCGGGACTACACCTTTCAGAACAAGGAGCTGCTCAGGAAGAAGGAGATTCTAGATCTCGTCTCGCCCACAGGCTTGACAAAAAGAGAGACATCCAGTGTTCCAACCAGGGTTGATCTCAGGAGATGGTGCTCACCAATCGAAGACCAGGGCGATATCGGTTCGTGCACCGCGCATGCAGGCGTTGGGATAGTTGAGTACTACGAGAGAAAAGCGTTCAACAAGCACATTGACGCGTCGCGGCTGTTCTTGTACAAGGTGACTCGAAGGCTGTCACATCTCACGGGAGACTCAGGTGCTTATCTCCGCAAGACCATGGGTGGGCTCGTTCTTTTTGGAGTGCCACCGGAGGAGTACTGGCCATATAGCGACAGAACCCCGGATTTCGATAAGGAACCCGACTCGTTCTGTTACTCGTTCGCGGAGAACTACAAGACGATCAAGTACTTCCGACACGACACTCCGAATGTCACCGAGGAAGTCACTCTCAAAAGGATCAAGCAGGCGCTCGCTGCATCTGTGCCCTCGATGTTCGGCTTCACCGTCTACGGTTCGATCAATCAAGCATCGACAACTGGGAAGATACCATACCCCTGCAGGGACGAATCGAGCGTGGGCGGACATGCCATCGTCGCCGTTGGCTATGACGACAAGATGTCCATTGAGAACGGGGACTGCGGGCTGAAGACCAAAGGGGCCCTCCTAATAAGGAATTCATGGGGCAAGGCTTGGGGTGATGAAGGATACGGCTGGCTCCCCTACGACTATGTCCTTAAAGGATTGGCCATCGATTTCTGGTCGATGCTCAAGCAGCAGTGGGTGGATACAGGCCAGTTCAGCATAGGATAGAATCAACTGTCCGAAGTTTGACATATGCAAGATTATCGCAAGGTCTAGTGTTCAGCCTTGTGTTCGGACAGAAGATGCATGCCGCGGGGAGCTCATCACTATCAGGCGGGCCAGTCATCGGAGCTGTAAACATAGAGAGAATCTAAGTATGATACACTCCATTCGAAGTCTCTGGAGGGTGGACATATGGGCTTTCTAGACAAAATCAAGGCCGTCGGAACCGCCATGACAGGCGGCGCGGCAAAGGTGAGCTTGGAATATCCGCATCAACCGCTCAAGCCCGGAGACCCGTTGGCAGTCAAGGTCACTGTAGTCTCGATGGGCAAGGAGGTTAAGTCGAGCGGTGTCTTCGTGGACATATACGCAACGGAAAAAGGGCAGCTCAGGTGCTCGCACTGCCATGAGACGACCCAGATACAGATGAACACCGTAAAACAGGCGATTCCCGTTGGCCCCGCTATGGTGCTTCAGCCGAACGAAACGAAGGTCTTCGAGTCGACGATACAGATTCCCCAGGGCCAGCCTACCTACAACGGCCAGGTAAACCACGAGTGGACGATACGAGGAAGACTAGACGCTTTTGGGAACGATCCTGACTCGGGCTTCCAGGTAATCCAAGTCAGGTAAACACGTTCTGGGCTGGCGGCCCTTCATGCCCGTCGGCCCTCAAACTCTATTCTTTGATTCGCGATGGTTTGCAGCTCGAATTCTCAACTCGCGCTTAGCTAGTCCCCTTCTCAAGGAGCTCCTTCATGGGGGTCCAGTAGTTCTCCCGCCATCCCGTATCGAACCTGTCACCACATTCGACGGGAACGCCCGACTGTGTGAACACCATTCTCGTGCCGTTCTTGGTCTGCTTGAAAGAGAACTTGACTGTCGAGTAATGCTCAGATGGCCAGCAATCCTCCTCCGGCTTCCAGAGCTGGACGATCTTCTTGCCAGGGACGAGCTCGAGGTTCTTTCCCGAGACATACCCGTCGTAGACGCTGATCCTCCCTCCGACCTTCCTGCTGACAATGCATTTGCCTCCCGTGAATTTCGCGTGCTTGCGTGAATCCATCAGAAGTTCGTAGATCTCACTTGGCGGCGCCTTGAATGTGACCGTCTGGCGTATCGTTCTGGTCTTCATCTTCTGAATCACCTTCTCTTCATTCTAACTCATATCTATCGTATTGGGAGATACATCTACTTTGAACCTATCCTATTCGACTGCTGATGCTCGGGACACACAATCCACAATCACATCGGCTCAATGAGCCTGGGGTGATCGTTCGCAGGGCTGTTGACGTCGGTCGACACACGATAGGCCTCCATTGATTGCGCGGTAAACGGCTTGAAGAGACGTTTAAGGTCGTCCTCCGGCAAGGGCTCGTGGCTGAGCCATTCCGACTCGTCATCTTCCCGCAGCATCACGGGCATCCGGTTGTGGATAGTCGCCATCAGCCCGTTTGGGATGGTCGTGACGATCGTGAAGGTAGGCGTTTCTTTCCCTGTCTTCGGGTCGATCCATTTGTCGTACAGGCCTGCAAATGAGAAGTAGGCGCCGTCCTTGAGGCGGACGTAATATGGTTCCTTGCCCTCGTCCGTCCTCTTCCATTCATAGAACCCCGTGGCCGGGACCAGGCACCGCTTCCTCTTGAGCGAGACTCTGAATGCGGGCTTCGTAGCCAGCGTCTCAGCCCTAGCGTTGATCAAGCGGTTACCTATTTTGGGATCTTTGGCCCAGAAGGGTATGAGGCCCCACCTCATCATCACTGCCCTGTTGGGGCTCTCCCTAATCACGATCGGCACATCTTGGGTGGGAGCGATGTTGTACCTTGGGAACAGCTCGATCGCGTACTCCTTGACCGCGAACCTCGCGAAGAACCCGTGAACTATCGTGAGCGCGAACCTTCCGCACATCGGTCCAGCGGATGCCCACTTATCTCGATAATAGTTTGGACGTACTGAGCCGAATGTGACGCTGCCGTCAATACGAACGTGTTTGTGAAAGCGCTCGAAGCTGGCCTGAAGTAAGTCCTTCTGGGAAAAGACCATACGCACGCAAGGCGTCAGCCCCTCGCCAAAAGGGGGCAGGCTGTTTGGATTCCAGCGAGCAGAAGAGATACGCCTTGATCCTTGCGATGCTGAGCTCCTTCTTCACTCCTTTTGTGTCCTCGTCCATCAACGTGGCTCTGCCCACGATAGCTGACGAGTTTCACATGACCGCAGTGACGATGAGCTGGGTCGCAACGTCCTACCTCCTATCAGCTGCTGCATTCCTGGTTCCATTTGCGAGAGTTGGAGATATTCGTGGGAGGAAGAGAGTCTTTCTACTGGGGATGTGGGTGTTTTCCATCGCTAGCGTCCTGTGCGCAGCAGCCCCATCAGCTGGATTCTTGATTGCATTCCGGTGGGCACAGGGAGTAGGCGGCGCGATGACCTTCGCAACCGCGATTGCCCTTCTCACTTCAATCTATCCCATTCAAGAAAGGGGCAAAGCGCTCGGCCTAAGCGTCTCCACAACTTACGTAGGGCTATCCCTCGGACCCGTAATCGGAGGCTTTCTCACGACCCTCTTGGGCTGGAGAAGCCTCTTCTTAGTGCTGCTCCCAGGAATGGCCGCTGTGATTTGGATAGGCTCCAAGAAGCTGAAGGGGGAATGGTCAGAAGCCAGAGGTGAGAAGTACGATCTGCAAGGCTCTGCGATGTATGTTCTCGCATTGACTGCAGTCATCGTAGGGTTTTCGCTCCTTCCCGGGCTAGCTGGGATTGCATTGACCATCACCGGCACCATTTTCCTTGCGGTCTTTGTGGCCTGGGAGCTCCGCCAAACAAGCCCTGTAATGGATCTGAAGCTGCTCAGGTACAACAGGCCTTTTGCCTTCTCCAACCTGGCCGCCTTGATCAATTACTGCGCAACATTTGCGGTCAGCTTCCTGGTGAGCCTGTATCTCCAATATGTCAAGGGGTTCAGCCCAGAAGAGACAGGGTTAGTGCTCATCTCCCAGACAGTGGTCATGGCGGTGTTCTCGCCTCTCGCCGGGAAGCTATCGGATGTCATAGAGCCCAGGGTGATTGCTTCTGCTGGAATGACCATAGCCGCTCTGGGACTAGCATTCATTTCCTTCTTCGACTCTGCTACAGCAGTGTGGTTGGTGGTCGCAGTCCTAGCATTCCTTGGGTTCGGATTCGCTCTCTTCTCGTCTCCAAACACGAATGCAATCATGAGCTCGGTCGAGAGGCGACAGTATGGAATGGCCTCGGCATTTGTTGGAACTATGAGGCAGGTCGGACAAGTGCTTAGCCTAGGAATTGCCACGATATTCCTGGCGGTCTATGTGGGGAGAGTGCAGATAACCCCCGCCCTCGCCCCGGAATTCATGTCGGCTTTTCGGCCGGCATTCATCGCGTTTACCGTTCTGTGTATTCTTGGAGTGTTCGCCTCCCTGGCGAGGGGCAGAGTCAGAAGCTGAACCCCTCATCAGTAAGTAACTTAGAGGACAAAATGCCATTACCCCCGGCAGAACTGGCATGTCTAGCACGGGAGTTGGCATAAGATCGAAAAGGAGGAACAGAGACTCGATTCTGGGGAAGACCCCTAGACTCACTCCCCTTAGGGAACTCTGGGAATACCTCGTGGAAAAGCCGTTGGTGGCAGTTGCGGTGCTGTGGGCAACATGCTTCCCGCTCATGTTCTTCTTCCTCTATAGGGATGTTCTTAAGTCCGCAGAGACTATGGCCGAGATGACGATCTGGTTCGTCATCTTCCTGGTGCTGATTATCGTCATAATGCTCTCAATAGCACTTCTGATCGCGTATGTCTTTGAAGTGCGTGGGCGAAGAAAAAGGCACAAGGCATACTGAAGCGAATACCAAGCAGACCATTCCCTGGGGGCAGGGTTCAATTAGTGGTTTGGTTGTGGGCGAGCGATAAAACAATACGCAAGAAGTCAGTTGCCTTCGACGGTGTTTTGATTGGGCTACGGCATCACTCGGGGGATCAAGTATCAGATACTAGGCCGAGAAGACCTTGAGAAGATCCATTGGGCGACCTTGCATATCCTCGAGAAGGTTGGAGTTCAGGTCAACAGCGAGAGATACAGAAAGCTTCTGAGGGACAATGGCTGCATAACAGATGAGAGGTCGAAGATCGCCAGAATACCCTCTCACCTCGTCGACGAGGCGCTGGCAAAGAAGAAGACGGCCATTACACTAGCTGCTAGGAACCCGAAATACGACGCACCTCAGGATCTGAGGCACAGCTACATGACCGCGAGTGGGAATGGAGCGGTGGCAGTGGATTTCGATAGCGGCGTGAGGAGACCATCCACCAAAGAGGATGTAGCGACATCCTCCAGGATAATCGACGCATTGACGAACGTGCACATTCACTGGCCAATGGTGACCTCGACGGACCAAGATCCAGCGGTCGCACATCTCCATGACCTCGAAGCCTCTCTGAACAACACGGAGAAACATGTCATGTTCGAAACTGGGGTCACGATGTCCGATGCGAAATACTTGTCAAAGATGAGCTACATCGCAGGTGGAGGTGAGAAGGAGTTCCGTAGAAGACCCATAACATCAGCTCTCCAGTGCACCTTCGCTCCGCTCCAGCACGATGCAGGCGTCACGGAAGCGGGCATAGAGTTCGCGAGGAATGGTCTTCCACTTGTCTGGTTCTGCATGCCGCAGCTCGGCGCGACGGGGCCCGCTACCATTGCGGGCTCGATTGCGCTGGGCAATGCGGAGGTCTTGAGCGCTTTGGTCATGACTCAGCTTGCAGTTCCTGGAGCCGCCGTGATCTACGGTCTAGGAATAGCCCCCTTGGACATGAGGACCCTGATAAGGGCAGGTGGGAGCCCTGAACACGCGATCTGTTCTGCGATTGCGACTGAACTGGCGCATCACTACGGAATGCCTTCTTGTGTAGGCATCTCGAGCACAGCCCAAGCTCCAGGAGAACAGGCGTGTGTTGAGACCTTCACTGGGGTTGTAGGTCCGCTCATGGCGGGGGCGGATTCAATGTGCGGAATCGGGCTTCTCGAGGACGGCACGTGCTTGCACCTGGAGGAGATTGTTCTAGAGGACGAGATCGTGGCTGCGGTCGCGAGGTTGTGCAGGGGGGAGATAGTGAATGACGAAACGCTCGCCCTGGACGAGATCGAAAAAGTTGGCATCGGGAGGAACTTCTTGGCCCAAAGGCACACCCTCCAGCACATGAGGTCAGATTTCTTCGTCCCGAACCTCATTGACAGGCGCTCTTTCGACGCCTGGTCCGACAGTGGCTCGAAGACGATGGTCGACAGGGCCAGGGACAAGGTCAAGTGGATACTCGAGAACCACCATGTTCCACCGCTCGAAAGTGGCATAAGAAAAGCTCTGAGCGATACAATACAAGAGGCCCAGAAACGGACCTGACAGTTGGATCGGCGAGGAGTCTATCCCAGGGAGTACTTCAGGAACTTGCCAGTACACGGGTTGCCAATGCAGACATTCAATTCAAGGAGTTTCAGGTCCGCAATCGTCGCATAGATGGTCTTGACCTGCACGTGAGGAGACAGCCTAGTCTGGGCGTGCTGACATATGGAGGCTGGATGATTCACATGATCGGACATGATACCCGCGAGGTACTGAAACGTTATGTCGCCAATTTCCTTTCTCACAAGGCGTAGTGCTCTGTGATACCGCACAACTGAACTCGAGCCCGTTTCGAGAGACCATCCTCTGGATCCTGAAAAGAGTCTCTCATGTGTGGTCATCCTCGGATTGAGATAATGGTTAGTATGGACAAGATATCCGTCCTCAGGATACAGTATAGAGAAATCAGTTGCAGATGCTTCGATCGAGAACAATTCCCCGCTAGCATGACAGATGTTGTTGTTGTAGCTGGAACCCCTTTCCGAAGGGGTCGAAGCCGATATTGCCTCACCGATTCTCCTCGAGGCCATAATCTTGCGCGCCACGAACATCTTCGGGATTCCGACTCTAGTGTCATTCTGCTCCAACGAGTTGCCACTGAAACTGATGCCCGCTGAGTTCAGCCCTGTCACGAGTTCCAGTCCGCCAAGAGTCATGATGACGTAGGAAGGATCTCCCCTTGGTTCGCACATCAACAGGACCAGGTGCTTCTGGTCGGCCGGCCGCCAATCCTCTGTGTGCGCAGACAGCACAGACCCATCACTTGTGGCTTGCTCGTTGACTGCAACATCGGTGCACAATCCATTTTCGTCCTGACACAACAACGCGAAGAGGTCCTCGAACCTCAATCCTGAGCCCTTCGAATAGCCCTTTATGAGCTCAACGTATTTCGGGTCGAACTCCTCAGCGTAAGCGAGATACTCCTGAGACCTTGCGACTGTAGCCTTCCATGATATCCCCCTGGAAGACTGCGCCGAACTCGCGTTCTGAATCATGCTCTTGGCGATGGACTTGCATTGGCGTCCAATCCGCAAGCCCATATCATAGTATGACCCCGAAACGTTCACAACTGGAAGGCTGGATTTTCGGCCCAGTGTAATCCCGCCTACAAAACCTCGCGCAATCGAATAAAGCTTTCCCAAGCGATGGATCTAGGATGCGACATGCCTGACGATACTCTCGGCACGCAGGTGCTTGTCGATGGAGCGGCAACTTCTTCCTCCTCCAAAAGGTATAAGGACCGTTCGAATCTTCGCCTGAGATGATGTCGAATACGCCGCCAGTTGAACTGCGAATAACACGGACCCAGGACCTCGAAGCGATCAAGGACTTGTCGATAAGAGCTGGATTGGAGGTTAGAGAAGGTCCCCAGCAGGAGCATATTGAGTGCGCTTTCGGCTGTTTCCTTGGCGAACGACTGGTTGCCTGCGCCGCGCTCGAGCATAAAGGACACAACTACTTCGTCGAGTGGGTCGCGGTTGACAACGGCATGAGGAGCAGAGGACTTGGATCGAGGCTCGTCACAATGGTGGTTGAAGAAGCGAGGGCCAGGGGGGCGAGGACGATATGGGTTAAGGCCAGAGTACCAGGGTTCTATGAGAGAATGGGCTTCAGGAGACTGAAGGACGACGAGACTGGACCGATCTCCACCGACGAGTGTCTCGACTGCCCCCAGTATCACAAGAACTGCTTCCCGACGGTCATGGTGAGGAACATCTAACCGCGGGCACCCAAAGGTGCAAACACAGAAGTCAACATTAGCAGTTTCGGAATCGTTTCGGAATCGGAAAAATGGAAAAGGGTTTTGCAGAAACGCTACTTCTTGCCTGGCAGGCTGCTGTTCCAGATATCCCTGTGAAGTCGCCACGTCCCGTCCGAGTCCTTTTTCCAAAGTACAACGTACTTGCCCTTGTCCTCAAAAGGTGACGATCCTTGTGGGTGTATCTTGAGCGTGTAGTTCCCGACCTCATGCACCGTGTCGCCCATACGTTGGATTTCCACAGTCTTCAAAACGGCATCTTTGACGCCCATCTTTATTGCGCCATCCCAGAACTTCTGAGCATCTTGCCGACCTCGAATCATCTCGGAATTTGGGGGCATCAGCAATGCGTCGTTAGTGTAGAGCGCCCCGACAATCGAGGCGTCGCCCTTTCTGATCCCTTCACCGAACCTCTGGTTCGCCTTCTCTATCTCGATGCGTATCTCCTCAGCCATCTCCTGACCTCCCTTCTTATTGGTATTTGTTCAGCTCCCCACCTCGGAGCCATCGGTCTGGCGAAAACAGATGCTAGTGTCTCCTCCAGAGCGCTGCGTAACAGCGTCATGCGCGATATTTAACAGTTGTTAGGGATGAAGCCTCATGCTTTCCACATGTCTGCTACCTAGTAAGCTACTACTTTCACCCGAGTGCCGGAAAGTGTCATCCGGACAATCGTGATTCACAGGCAAGAAGAGATGGAATCTGCAGGGAGGAGTATCATGAGACGAGAGGATGTCAGGACAGAGGAGGACATCGTCAACTATCTGAGTGGGTGGCCGAAGTTCGAGGTCGCAGTCTATGTTGCTACCTCCAAGATCCCGAAAGGCAAGGTCTGCACATACAAGAGGATCGCTGAGAAGATCGGAAAGCCTCGAGCAGTGCGCGCTGTCGCAAACGCATTGCCAAAGAATCCTCTGTTCCCCGTTGTTCCGTGTCACAGGGTGGTGAAATCAGATGGGGGCTTCGGGGGACCAAAGGACCGGGCCAACGGCCGTAGGGCGCTCGTGGAGGCAGAGGGAGTACCCTTGAGGGGTGGAAAGGTCGTAATCAGCGACGATGTGCTGTACTGAGCTGCGAAGAGACAGCTGCCATGCGTGGCAAAGCTTCCCGCAATCGCGAATCACAGGCGAAATTGCTTATTAGGAGAGGTTCCTTTCCTGACCAGGGCAATGGCATGTCATCGGATGGGAAATGCGAGACGTCCCGAGCATGAAATAGCCAGTGCCCAATAGTACATATCGCAGAGGATTCCTGAGAATCATGCCACTAGGTGTCGAGCCTGACGAGGTCAAGAGGAAGCTGAAGTTCGACTACATGAGGTCAAGGAACGACCCTGGAGCCAAGGTTCTCGACGGGTTCGTGTCCCTCATGTCTAGCTCATGCAAGAGGGAGACGACGATTCTGGACTTTGCTAAGGAGGTCGCGAACCATATTCACAAGCAGTTCAGGCTCCGGTGGGTCATGATTGGACTTAGGAGCCGCTCGGACGGCCTCTACCGGTACGAGATCCAAGCAGGCATGAGGGAAGAGGCTTGGAGCTCCCAGAAGAAGAAGACCTACAAACTCGAAGACTTCGGGATATCGCCGAACTATGTCAAGGATGACATCAGCAAACTGTCTCGAGTGTATCTGGAAGAGGATAACCCCCTGTCCGGCCAGGACGAGAACGTCGTTAACAGGCCAGCTCTCCTGAGGCTGAGGAGGCAAACCCCTGACGAAACCCTAGAGGCTGACTTCCTGGACACCCTGATCTACGGACCCGGTGATGACCTGCTCGGGTGGATCGAGTATTCTGGCACCACCTTGGGAAAGTTCCCGGATTCGATGACCATAAGGTACATCGAGGTTATCGCTGCGATACTCGCCGCCTCGATAGCATCGAGAAAGTGACAATAGTCGGCAGGTCCGCGGGTTTTCGATTCAGCCGCGAATGCCCCAAGGGTCTTTGGTTTGACATACCTGAGGTATATCAGCCACTTGACCCTAGAGGGCACGGCCTCGAACATCCTCAGCTTCGGCCGCTCCTGACCCACTGATTCTTCTATAGACCCACGCTCGGGCTTTCAATCGACTAGGTCGAGCGGTAACGTGTTTGAGCTTGAAATGATTGCTGAGTCAAAATACTAGAATCAGCAAATCAAGGAAGAAGGTCGAATAGGACTAGCCGTAGCCCTTCACAACCTTCTTGAAGTATGCTTCGGCCTCTTTGAACACGTCCTTCTCTATGGGGGGTACTTCGTGCTCCTTGAGCACCCGCTTGGCCTTATCCCTCGCCACAGCGACAATATCCTTCCCACCGGCGGCCGTCCACGCATCCAACGACCTGCGCTCCATAAGTGACGGCATGAAGTGCTCGTTCCTGAAGTTCATCATCGTGAACTTGGTCCCGAGATAGCTCCCAGAAGGCCCGACCTTGCAGATCTCGTCGACCGCCAATGTCTCATCCGTGACCTCGATCCCCTTCAGCAACCTTGTCACCATGCCGCACATCTCGTTGTCTATGATCACCTTCTCGTACGAGATTGTGACGCTGCCATCCAAAGAGCCTGCCGCATCATAGATGAAGTTCACGCCTCCGAGCGCGGCAGCGTAGAGCGTCAGTGCAGACTCGACCCCTGCCTGAGCATCAGCGACTTTCGATTCCGTATTCCCACCAGTTCCCCTGCATGGGATCCGGTAGTGCCTTGCAAGCTGCGCCGTCGCTAGGTTGAGAAGCCCGACCTCTGGCCCGCCAAGCGCAGGGACGCCATATCGCATATCCAGAGCTGCGGACACGGTTCCGTAGAAGACTGGTGCGCCAGGGTTGGCCAGCTGCGACATCATAATTCCCGCCAGGACCTCGGCGTTCTGCTGCACGAGGAGGCCGGCGAGAGTGACCGGAGCGGTTGCACCCGCAAGCGCCTCTGGGGCGTAAAGAACGGGCTGGTTCCACCTGGCCCAGAATATCCCGCCATCTGCGAGCTCTTTAGAGAGCTGGAGCGGACTGACGGGGTTGAAGAACCCAAGCAGTAGAGGCTTCTTGACAAGCTCATCCTTGCCGCCTCTCACTATTGCAGCGAGCTCGAGACACTCCTTGGACCATCTCGCTGTCCACGTGTAGCCGTCCGAGGGTTTCCTGCAGCATCTCAGGTTCGCCCATATGGCATGTATATGGAATGCGTCCTGGTTGACCTCCGAGGGCGTAGTCATGATGGACGTGTGGTGGATGTGCTCGCACCAGTCCGCCAGCCTGGCCAGGTTCTCGATGTCTCTCGTTGTGGCTAACCGCACCTTTCCGTCCAGGTCCCTGATCTTCACCGACTGTCCCATGAGAGAAAAGTGCACCCTATTCTTGCCATACAGGAGCTTGTACGATGGGTCCCTGCCATACATGGAGAACTCCTCAGGAACCTTCCTCAAGATGTCCTTCATGAAGCCCTCAGACGGGTGGACTGTCATTCTCTTGCTGTCGACCCTGCATCCAGAATCCACGAAGAGCTTGAATGCACCCTGCGACCAAACCTTCACGCCCACACGATCGAGGACCTCGATCGTTGCGTCGTGAATCATGTCGATCTCGGACTTGCTCAGTATCTCTAGCTGCCCTCCAACTGGCTCGTTGACCTGCATGCGCGTCCCCTCACGGTCACAAGTTGACCGCAAACAGGCAATCACAGTCTGGCACTATCAACGTGTCTCCCAAATTCAACGCAAGGAGGAAGCTCAGCATCATCTCAGGCGAAGAGCACGACCCTTACAGGAACATGTCAGCGGGTATGAGCAGGGAAATTCCTTATGGAGGCACCCGCCATTACCCCTGGCAGGACGAACCTTGAAGAATATGGTCGGCCAAGGTTGAGAAGCATGACAAATCCGACTGTGGATCTAGATTCAGTGAAGCGCAGGCTGAGAGCCGACTACTCCAAAACCAGGAATGATCCGAGTCTTAGGACCCTTGACGGGTTCATCCTGCTCCTATCCCACTGTCAGAAGGACGAGCTCATCGTCCGAGATCTCATCCAGGATGCCGCAAACTACATTCGCAGGCAGTTCAGATTCAGATGGACGATGATTGGCCTCAAGAACCGAACCGACGGATTGTACAGATACGAGGTCATGTCCGGCATGAGAGAAGATGCATGGGCAAAGCAGAGATTGAAGGTCTATAAGAAAGAGGACTTCGCGCTGAGCGGTCACTACTCGGCAGGCGAGATCAGCAAGCTCACGAGGATCTATCTGGAGGAGGAGAATCCGCTAGTCGGTCAGGACACGGACTTGGTGAACCGTCCCGTACTCCTGAGGTCGAAGCGTGCTGCCGAGGATGAGGCGCTCGAAGCGGATTTCACAGACACGCTGATTGCAGGGAAAAACGACGAGCTAATCGGATGGATAGAATACTCCGGCGCCATCACTGGAAAGCTCCCAGACGCCGTATCCATAAGGCAGATCGAAGTCATAGCTGCGATAATAGGAGCAACCATATCGTCGCACAGCCGGCATTAGGACGCCGGGATGGCACGAGACACGATGCGCTCGGCCTGGCCTGAATCGTATCCTAGCACTCACGACAAGAATTTGAGCCCCATGCCGGTGAGCTCTTTTCTGACGCCCGTCACGACTCTGGTGTGCTCAGTTGTCGGAGCCCTCTTTTCCGCGTCCCAGCATTCATGAAGCGTCTTGCCCAGAGGCGGATTGCTCAATTTAGACTCGTATTTTGACAGCAGCTTCTTGACCACTGAGTTCGCGTCGGATCTTTTCATTCCAGCGGCAGCATGGGCCACCTCGCCCGCAATCCTCGGCTCCACCGGTGTCATCCTGTCCTCGTACTTGTTCGTAGCCGTACCGCCGCATTCAATCGACAAGCCCGAAGAAACCGCCGCAATTACGGACGCCGCATCCTCATACAGGACCATTGGGGTACACGGGCCCGCCGCGGTGTAGTTCAAGCTCAAGCTCAGAAGGTGCGTGTTCCTGCTTATGGCCTGGCCCATAGTGCTGATGGTCCAGAGCATCTCCCTGCTGCTGTTCGAGACATACTTGAGGTGCAGAGGGAACGGAATCAGGTAGCTGGCCTGCAATGTGAGTATGCCCATCATATGGCTCGCAACCGTGGCGATAGATGTCCCTTCAGGTCCACCAGGATAGCCCCCGAGCAGCGGCGCGAAATCCATGCCAATGGGCGCCCCGAACGATAGCGCGCATGTCACCTTGTTCAGCCTGGAGAAATCGATCTTCATTGGGTCCATGCTTGCAATCATGAAGCCGTCGGATGGGCGAAGGCCGAACCGGGGATGCATCGCTGCGGCGAGTGCAATATCCGATTCTGCTGTTGCCAGCGTGTTCATGAATGGTATCCCAGGTCTTCCTGTCCTGTTGCACGCCTCTCTTGCGAGAGAGGCGTTCCTCATCGTCGCCAAGACCTCAAGCGGAGATGCAGGTCTCACTCTCATCCCGCCCACGCGCGTAAGCGCGGGCGTAGTAATAGCGTTCGTCTCAGGTATCTCCGCGTAACCCTCCATGAGCGTCAGGAAGCTGCTCTCATCAGATACAGGACCTCCCCCGGCGCCCAACAGACACCATGGAGGAGTCCTGTCATCTGGCTTCCTCGGAACGAACTTCTTCTTGTCCCGGCCTTCGCCCATGACAAGCTCGTCAGGCGCATCCCTCAGGGCCTGCCTAATCTCTTGCTCTGTGAAGGAGATCACTCGCTCTGTGTCCATACAGTAGGCTCCGACTTCCGCGACGACCTCGAACCCCGCTTGGAAGATTTCGTCGGCCAACGAGTTGTCGCTCGGTACTGGCTGCTCGGGGTCGTACTTGATCTTGTACTCCCGCACTTTCTCCTGGACTTTGGTCGAAAATCTCCTGAGTTGGTAGTCGTTCTCGCTTAGGGGGGTTCCCTCCAAGCACTTGCGCATGACATCGAGTATCTGCACCAAGATCTTCCGCTCCCCACATTTGGCTGCCGCCAGGAGGGATGAATTCATCCACGCGTGGAATTGCAGATCCCTCGTAGGCGAGGGTGCATAGGAATCCCCTCATAAAACACTTGAGTAGAGTCCGTTTCAGCTTGGCCCGTCTGAAAGCCGGGTCACTGCCACAGCGGACTCGGCTCGATGAAGTATATCGAGTAGGTCCTACCACCGGCCAGCTTCTCGGCCTTGGCCTCCACGGAGGCCTTCGAGATGCCGGAGCAGAGGACATCCTGGTCCATGACAGCGATCCACTGGTTTGGAAACTCCTGCACGAGACCGACGTAGTTCTCCTTGAGCCAGTTGTCGTTCTTGATGTCCGCGTCGCCTTCAGTGGGCTCTTCGTCATCCATGCCCGTGTTCATCACCTGCTTTCTGCCCTAGCACCTTGAACTGATTTTACCTTTTCGACTAACCGAGGCTTTTTCAGGCTATTCCATCATTAGCCATGCAGAGGTGAAGCCGATGCCCAGGAAGAAAACACCAGCGACTCCGTTCGACGGCCTCGTTGGTCCTGAGGAGGTTCTGAAGCTGTCCAGAGAGCTAATCAGAATCCCGAGTATGTACTCCAAGGAGCACGCGATCGCCAATTTCATCCACAGGAGGCTGGATAAATGGGGATTCTCACCCAGGTACGTTCAGGTTGATGGATATGGACCCGATGTGGTCGCGGAGCTCGGGGATAGGAACGATCCTTCAGTGATCTTCAACGGGCACATGGACACAGTGGACGTCGCTGAGGGTTGGAAGCACGACCCCTTCGAGGCGAAGATCGAGAACGGCCTTCTTTACGGCCTTGGCTCCCTGGACATGAAGTGTGGTCTGGCATCCATGATGCTCGCCTTCAGGGCCCTGGCCGAGTCTCGCTGTCCGAGAGGCTGCAGGGTATGCTTCCAAGCCGCTTCCGGCGAGGAGCTCACAGGCGCGGGAACGATGACCTTGATCAAGCATGGAAAGTTCCGGCGCGGAAAGGCTGTCATCGTTGGCGAAGGATTCGGAGGATTCAACGCCGTCACGAACGGTAGGAGGGGCGGGTCCTACTATGATATCGCGGTGATCGGAAAGTCGGCCCATGGCGCCCAACCTCATCTCGGCGTGAACGCGGTGATCGACGCCTCGAAAATCATAGTCGCCCTGGATGAGATGGACTTGCACAGCAAGGGCGGACTCCTCGGGGACGATTTCAGACCTCTGAGGGACACTCAGCTGATTCAGAAGATCTCGGGCGGCGGCGGCAGCCTGACCGTGCCCGAAAGATGCGTCTTCACGGTAGTTCGGTCCACTATGCCGGGCAGCAAGGTCGATGCGACTATGGATATAAAGCGGGCGGTAGATCGATTAGGGCTGAGAAGCAAGGTGACAGTCAAACTCAGAACTGGCCTGACCGACCCCTACTACCCGCACCTAACACCTGCAGGATCAGAGCTCGTCAGGATCGCAAGGAAAGTCGTCACGCAAGTCACGGGTAAGAGGCCGCGACTCGCGTGCGGCGTCTCAGAGGCTGATGACAACCTGATTGCAAGGTACACCAAAATCCCGGTCATATCTGTGGGACCAGGCGAATCAGGGGACCTGGCAAGATACCACCAGTCAGAAGAGGCAATCTCCATCTCTCAATTGCAGTACGCTCCCACAGTCTATGCCAGGATGGCATCCATTCTTGGAGGCAGCTAGTCTCGAGCGCACGGCACGGACCAGTATGGGTAAATTGTAATCTCCCTCCTGGAGCCTAATCCGCACTGGGAACAGAGATATGACGGAAAAGGCTACATTCGCAGCTGGCTGCTTCTGGGGAGTAGAGGCGGCTTTCAGGAAAGTAGACGGAGTAACGAAAACGACCGTAGGGTACACAGGCGGAAAGAAGACGAATCCGACCTACGAAGAAGTATGTACTGACAGGACAGGACACGCGGAGGCAGTCTTGGTAGAATATGACCCTCTGAAGATCTCGTACGAGAAGCTGCTTGATGTCTTCTGGAATAAGCATGACCCAACAACGCCGAACAGACAGGGACCGGATGTGGGATCGCAGTACAGGTCATCCATATTCTACCACACATCTGAACAAAGAGATGCCGCCCTAAGTTCCAAGAAAAGGCTCGAAGAGAGCGGGAGGCACGGGAGGAAACGCATCGTGACTGAAATCGCTCCTGCAACGGAATTCTATCCGGCGGAGGAGTACCACCAGATGTACTACGAGAAACACGACCTGACTACGTGCAGGATCTGCTGAGGATCGCCCGAGGTAATTGAAATGGCCGAGAAGATCAAGAAATCAGACGAGGAGTGGAGGAAGGAGCTATCGCCAGAGGAGTACAGACTGCTCAGGAAGAAAGGGACCGAGATTGCATTCACAGGCAAGTTCGTGGACAACAAAAAGAAGGGCACTTATGTCTGTGCTGGGTGCGGGAACACGCTCTTCGCCTCAGACACGAAGTTCGATTCGGGGTCGGGATGGCCCAGCTTCTACGCCCCCGCGTCGGACGAAAGCGTGGAAACCAAGTCCGACCGCAGCTTGTTCATGCAAAGGACCGAAGTCCTGTGTGAGAAATGTGGCGGCCACCTGGGGCACGTCTTCGATGACGGACCAGCTCCGACAGGGCTGAGGTACTGCATTAATTCGGGCGCTATTGATTTCGAAGAGAAGGAATCGAAGGAGAAGAAGTAGGATCGCTGCGCTCGGCTGAACGCCTTCTCTCCCAATCAGCATTAGGCGCTCAAGATTTATCCGGACGGCGGATTGGTGCTCACATGGTCGAACGCGCTCTGTTTGGGATCGTCAAGGAAGTTGACGGGATAGAGATAAGGCGGTATGACAAGATGATTCTAGCAACTGTCAAGGGTCTGTCCGACAACGGAGCCTTCGGCTACCTCTTCGATTACATCACTGGGACGAACAGTTCGAGGAGGAAGATTCCGATGACAGCGCCGGTCATATCGACTCCAGAGAAGATACCGATGACCGTCCCTGTGATATCGGACGAGAAATCGTTCTCGTTCGTGATGCCGTCAGGGTACACGATGGACACGATCCCATTGCCCAAGGACCCGAGGGTCGAACTCCAACAGTTGCCCGAGCGGACGGTGGCTGTCATGACTTTCAGGGGAAGAGCCGGAGAGAGAGATGTCGAGCGGAAGACGGGGGAGCTGATCAGCGTTCTCAAGAGAAATGGCATCAAGACGAAAGGCGCTATGTTCCTGATGAGGTATAACCCGCCGTTCACTCCGGGCTTCATGAGGACGAACGAGGTCGGGGTGGAAATCGAGTGATGACCTTGTTGGTTGTCCCCCCAGATGCCTGCACATAGTTGGACTTTAAGCTAGCCTCTCAGAAGCGCCCTCCTCGACAAGATGGCACCCATTCCTACCATCAGGGCGCTGAATACGCCAATTCCGAGAAAGTCCACAGCGACCGAGTACTGGGCCCCTATGTGGTTGTCGAATACAAGCTGCCTCATGCCATCCACAACGAACGTCAACGGGTTGTACGCTGCAACGGATTTCAGCCATGTGGGCATGAGATAGATGGGTATGAGCGCGCTGCTCGTGAACATCAGGGGGAAGTTCAGAAGGTTGATCAAGCCGAACAGGGTCTCCTCGTTCTTCACGATCAGTCCGAGCGCCACGAACAGGGCGGATAGACTTATCGCAAGAAGCACCAGGAACCCGAAAACACCGAACAGGTCGATCACATGGAACCCAGGTGAGAACCTCAGACCACTGAGCCCTGGGATGAACACGAACGCCATTGCGATAACGAGCACCAATGTTGCCTGCAGCATCGCCTTGACGAGGGTGGACAGTATCCTCGAAATCGGAATTGCGGATCTAGGAATCGGAGCAACCTGCAGTTTCGAGAGGAAGCCCTGCTTTCTGTCCCAGACCAGGGACACGCCACTGAAGAACGTGCCGAACAGGATAATGAAAGCTGTTTGGCCGACCGCCATGAAGGAGAAGTAGTCGCCCGCTCCGCCAAACACATACCTTATGTCCACTCCAGGGGCGTTCTGCGCGAGCTTGCCGATGTTGAACGCCTGCCCAAAGAGCAGGAGCCACATCAGCGGGGTGACGAAGACAAGCACGAGCTGGCCTGGGGTGCGGTACCATCTCTTGAGGTCGCGTATCACAAGAGCCATCATCTGACCTATCATCTTCCTCGCCTCCTGCCACCAGTCCGCTTGCCATTCCCTGTCTTTGAACTTGCCGCACCAAAAGGAGCCTGTTCTTCGTCCCTGAGCTCGCGACCAGTGTACTCGAGGAACGCCTGATCCAGAGAAGGTTTCTTTATCCCGACCGAAACGACAGTGATGTGGTTCTCCACGAAGTTGTTGAGAATCCTCGCCAGAACGACATTGCTATCGGGAACCTTGATCCTGGCCTTGTTTCCTACGCATTTGCCATCCAGTAGAGTCACACCTGGCATGTGTTTAATGACGTCCAGGACGTTGTCTCCACACTCTGCAACCTCGACCTCTATGACATCCCCTCCGACGGACCTCTTCAGGGCCGATGGCGTGTCGAGGGCTATTATCTTGCCGTGGTCGATGATCGCTATCCTGTCGCAGAGGCCATCCGCCTCCTCGAGGTAGTGCGTCGTCAGGAAGATTGTCATGTTAGTCTCTTCTTTCAGCTTCCGAATATGCTCCCAGATGCTCGTCCGGGTCTGGATATCGAGGCCAAGCGTGGGCTCGTCCAAGAAGAGTATCTGAGGCCTGTGTATGAGTCCCTCGGCTAGCTCAAGCCGCTTCTTCATACCCCCAGAGTAGGTCTTGACCATCCTGTTTTGAGCGTCGTCTAGCTTGACAAGTCTCAGGAGCTCGTCGATCCTTTTCTTAGCGTCTGCGGATGGTACCTCGTAGAGCCTGGCCTGAAGTTCCATGTTCTCTCTGCCGCTCAGCTCGTCATCTATCGTCAGGTCCTGAGGGACGAGGCCTATCACCTTTCTGACTTTGCCTGGCTCAGCCTTCACGTCATGCCCCAGCACGGTCGCCTTGCCTCCAGTCGGAAGCATCAGCGTTGTGAGAATCGATATGGTGGTCGTTTTCCCAGCGCCGTTGGGACCAAGGAAGCCGAAAATCTCACCCTTCTTGACGGTGAATGAGACCGAATCGACCGCCCGGATATCTCCTTCGAAGACTTTCTCAAGATCCTGGACTGTGATTATCGGATCCTGGGGTGTTCCTTCCATGTCATCACGCCCTCAGAAGCACCCGACACTTCCTGAAACCGCCTCACATATCTGAGTGCTTGCCGCCATCGGGCATACCATTCATCCCTAATACCGTTGAGCCTAATCCACAAGGTACTTGACTCATTTTGTCACGTAGGAAGAACCCTGTTTGCAGCGGCCTCCGCGTACCAAGATATCAGTCCGACATTCGAGGAGTGAGAGAGTTGAATAGCCGAAAGTCTATTGGATATTCAATGTCCTGAGGTCATCCGATGCCCGCATCAGAGACAGAACTGGAAAGGCAACTCGGCCGTCAGTCCACATGGCTCAAGGATTCCTGGCTCTGGCTCTTGCGAACGAGGCTGGGCACAGATGATGCTGGCTCCTTTCCGAAACCCTCTGCGCTGGACGTTGGATGTGGACCTGGAATCGTCATTCAGGCCCTGTCATCCTGCCTGAACGTGACAGGTCTGGACATCAATCCCGATATGGTCAGCGCGTGCAGAGCAAAGGGGTTCGATGCCATCCAGGGTCCCGGTGAAAGTCTCCCCTTCGATGACGAATCGTTCGATGTGGTCTACTGTTCGTTCCTACTTCTCTGGGTGAGGAACCCAGTCAGAATCGTCTCGGAAATGAAGCGGGTATCGAGACATTGGGTGCTGTGCCTCGCGGAGCCAGATTACGGCGCGAGGATAAGCTATCCTAAGGAGGTTGCCGTCCTCGACAGGCTCTTGATGGAGGGTATCATGGGCGAAGGAGGTGACCCCCTCATCGGGAGGAAGCTCAGGTCGATATTCGCAGCTTGCGAGCTTGATACGGAGGTGGGAATACACCCGGGAGTCTGGGACATAGAGCGGCTGAGGAAAGAATCAGACGATGAATGGCAGTACATTGAGATGACGGTCGACCCAAACACCGATCCAAATATACTCGATTCCGCCCGGAGGGCATGGAAGATGGCCTTGAATAATGGGGAGCTGTTACAGTTCAATCCGGTGTTCTGGGCGGTCGGGAAGAAGTGACTACACTCACATGGAAGAATGCCTATCGAGGCAGACATAATCTCCGTGCTTTCTCGAAAGTGGACAACCGCCGCCACAAACATCTCTCAGCTGGCAGTCAAGGCATTTGCCGTCCAGGTATCCTCTCTCCCGTATCTCCTTGCAGAGGCTGTGGTTCCAGATCTTGTCCCAGGGATCATTCAACATGTTCCCCAAAGGTTCGTAGTAGCTCTGACAAGGGATCACAGTCCCATCTGGCTCGATGGCCATGTTGAGGGAGCATGCAGTGCACTGTTTGATGCCCAGACCGTAGTTGATGGGGTTGAACTCGCAGTATGGAGTTGGAGAATACCATATCAGGTTCACGCCGGCCTCGATTGCCATCAACCTGAGCTTGGAGAGAATCTCGGATAGCTCATCATAGCCTATCCCTTCTGTCTCTTCGCCTTTCCCCGACCTGATGATGCTATTGAATGCGATGTTCTTCACTCCGAGGCTGATCAATAGCCGCATCGTCTCCTCGATGTCGGCGTAGTTCGACCTCATAATCGTCGTGTTAGTGCTAACATACAGGTCCTCTTTCAAGGCCGTTCCTATGCCCTTAAGAGTCTCCTTCCACGCCCCTTTGGAGCCTGACAGCTCGTCGTGAACGGATTCCTTGTGAGAGAGGACGGTTATCTGGACATGGTCTAGGCCCAGCCTGACTAGCTCCTTCAGGTACCCCGGCTTTCCGAGGTTTCGGCCGTTTGTGATCATTCCCGTGACCTGGCCGTGCTCCTCAGACTGCTCGATGAGCTTCTCGATCCCCTCATAAAGTGTCGGCTCTCCGCCTGTGAAGACGATGTGCGGTATGCCCACATCCCAGATCTTGTCGATGATCTTCATCCATTGTTCGACGGAGAGCTCCTTCTTGTCCTTCGTTTCGTTGTAGCAGTGGCCGCAGTCGTTCTGGCACCTGTAGGTGAGCGCCAGATCCATACGGTATGGCGCAGGAAGTGCATCCGAGCCGATGGCGGGAGACTCGGAACCGATTGTCTTGATCACGTCCACATCGCCCTTGAGGTAGTCTGTGAGCTGTCCCCTGACCTGTTCGTAGTGGGCGACCGCGATCGCCTTGTCCAGCTTCTTGTATCGTCTGCTCATGTACCTGTATGCCCGCTGAGGAGACCACTGTTCGAGCGCGCATCTGACGTAGTCCAGAGCAGTGCCATTGAGAAATACGATCTTCGATGCGTCGATGAGAAGAACGCCCTTGCCCTTGCCGTCCACCCTCAGGTGGAATCTGTGGCCTTTGAATTCGCCTGAGCCATCGTACTTGTGAACGCCTTGCTTAAGTCCAGGTTCGGTGCCGAGCAGAAGCCATTTCAGAGAGCTCATCTTCCCCCTCCAGCGCAAGCACAGGCGCACGCACACGCGCAACCGCCGAAGCCGCCCCCGAGACCCCCTCCGCCCCAGCCAGACTTGGCGGACGTATGGGCAAACGCTGCGGCATTGGTCTTGCCAGTGATCTCTCGGCTGAGGTCTTTCAAGTTGGATACCATGTTGTTGCTGGACGACTTGACGCGCGACGCGTAGTCCTTAGCCATTGACTGAGGGTTGATGCGAGAACCCGTAGTGCCCGAAGACGTGCGGGCAGTCGTTGACCCACCAGGGCCGACGATGATCGGCACCGGGATCCACACGGTTCCTATCCTGTGCTCATACTGAGGATCTAGCATCATCCACTCGTGCCTGTCCTCAAGACCCTTGGCGAACTCCTCAGGGGTGCCCGAAGCCTTCACCTGAGCCCAGGCAGTATCGCAAATCTTGGCGTAGTAGAGTTTCGTGGCCTCATAGTCGAAGCCCTTCAGCTTCTCCTCAGTCGCTTTGATGAGCGATACCATTGCATCCTTGAGGCTGTTCCGATCGACCAGACCCTCAGTGAAGACCGCCTTGAGATAGTCGTTCTCGTAGGGATAGTCCCCTTGCTCGGAGAGCTTCTTCAAACGCATCGGGGCCTGATCGGAGAGAATCTGCAGCTTTCCCTTCTTGACCAGACCGAAGAGTATCATCGTGGCGACGACCTCTATCGGGCGTTCGAGGGCGATCGCGGCCTCCACGGCTGTCAGGTCTCGCCTAGGGCCAGCGCCGATCTGGCTCAGGAGCGGGACAAAATAGTCAGATGCCATCTTTCGCTGCTGTCTCCTGTTCACGACAACGCCAATAGCGATGATTGCCGCGAGTATCAGGATTGGCGCCAATGTCAGGCACAGGCTCCCAAGGCTTGATAGGAAGCCGCCGAGAGAATCCAAGGATGAGCGTGTATAGAACTTGTCTACATACTGCGACGGAAACCCGGCACCAACGTCGTATAGCCCCTGCTCCTGATCCGCCGGGTTGACAGAGGTAGCCCTCCAGGAGGCCATCAACAGCCCCGAGCCTGGATCCAAGACTATCGAATCCCAAGGATGGTTCAGCAAGTACACTGCAGATGAGGTGTTTGTGCATCCTTCTGGAAAGAAAATCCGAGCCTGGAGCAGGCCTGTGTTACCTCTCTGTACTGATGAGTCGAACCATGTGGGAGTGAACTTGATCCCGACGGTCCCTTTGACGATCTCGTTCTCGTAGACCATGTGCGGGTTGTTCACATGGAATTTCAACGTGAGGCTGTTGGAACTGACTGCCGAGATCGTGTTGCTGTCGAACTCGACTGCCAGGCCAATGGGGACGTTGGGAGAGGGATGTATCCTGCTCGGGGAGTAGATGTTCCCTCCGACGACTATCTGAGCGGTAGCCGAGCTTTCATCGTAGTACTTGTTCGGCAACCCTATGTCCACACCGTCCAGGTAGCCATAGTTCGTGAAGTTGAGGATGTAGTCGATATCGACGCTCCCGTCCTTCATGATGTGAACATCCACGAGTTCCTGATCTGTGGAGAAATCGTAAGTCTGAGCAGAGGAGCGCGCAATCGGGGAGAGCGCGAATGGACCAAAACAGACCAGTAGGAAGGCTGTTGCGACAAATGCTGCTCCGACTCTATGCCAGGACATCAAGGACCACACTCACCATTTAGGGGCCTCTTCCATGGCAAACACAGCACCGCAGTAGGGACATGTCGCCATGATACCCCCTTGGATCACCTTGAGATCCTTGTCGGTGATGGGTGCCCCGCACGACTTGCACTTCATCTCCTTAGCGTTGAACTGGCCTGAGCCGTCCATCTTGACATTGAACGTCTGGCTGACCACGGTCGGCTTGGACGCCTCGATCTTCGTCATCCTGTAGACAAGCACAAGGAGCCCTACCGCCACCAGAACCATGACTGCACCGATCGCAATAGTCTCGATGTCCGATGCGATGATGAACACCATCCCTAGCAACATCAACGAAACGGCTACGAACACTAGGAAGCCCTGCACCAACTTGCCCATGATAGCGCCAGACCTGATTGGCTCGGAGCCGTTAATAATGTTATCGAGGGCCTTCCACTGCCCACTAGGAATTCACTGGGTCATGATCTTCTGATGGACCTTGAGGCCGCGTTTCTTAAGGCGCGCTATGTACCTCTCAGCATCAAGCTGCTCAGGGACCAGCAGGCCTATCTTGTTGACCTCGCCAGCAATGAGCATCTCGGTCGCCACGGCACCTCCGAGGCCTACGAAGTAGCCAGTGGCGTTGCTTCTGCACAGCCGCCAGGCCTCCTCATGCGACATCGTGGTCCATGTCTTGACCATGGTCTTCTTGCCGCTCTTCTTTCCGATGACCTCGACAACGATCCCCGCATAGCCCTTGACCTTGCCAGCGAGATCCACGGGCCTCGGCATGAGAGCAACCACGACGTCAAGCGGTTTGACCTTGGCACCCTTGACGTCTATGGGCTTGAGACCGTGCAGCCCCAGCTTCCTCAGCATCTTCGCGGCATTTGCGAACTCGTCGTCGATCGCGATCCTGAAGCTGGCGTTCTTCACGCCCTTGATGAACCTAGGCATCAGGAACGTCTCCTCGTGGAGCGTCTTATAGACCGGCAGCGGGCCGATCGGTGGGGGAAACTCATAGATCTCCCTCTCATGCAGCGGCGGGACATATGTCATCTTCCCGTTCCTGAAGACGGCTGCGGGGACGGTCACCTCCTCCATCAGGTCGACTGGGGACCAGAGCGAGAAGAAGTTGTACCCCTCGGCGCTTCCGTTGTCTCCGTCCATCACGCGAGTCTCCTCGGCGACATCGAGCATGTTGGCACCGTGCCTCGCGAAGACGTCTGACATGCCAGGATCTTCTCCTGTCGCCGTCAGGGCCGTGATTCCACCCGCCTTGCACATTCTCGCAGTCTCGCTGAATTCCTCGATCGACTCCATTGCCAGGCAGAAATCGACATAGTTCACACCCATTGAGGCGGCGGTGTCCAGCACCTTTCTGTTCAGCAGCCATGGCAATGAGCTGACGACGATGTCGCAGCCCTTAAGGAGCCTCCGAAGCTCCTTCGGATCGGTCGCCTCGACCTTTTTCAGCGTAACCTTGTCGCTCTTGACCCGTGCAGCCATCGTCTTGGCCGCATCGAGCCTGCTATCCGAAAGGACGATTTCGTCCACTTTCGGGTTCTGTTCCAAAAGCTCGGCACACACTAGCCCTGTTATTCCACATCCGAGTTGAACCACCTTCAGAGTTCCCCTCGGACCCTGGAAAGACCCTCGGATAGATAGGGATTTCCATAAGATTGAGCGCTCTCGAGTAGGTCCTGCAATAAGCACCCGCAGGCTCAGCCAGGACAAGTATGTGACCCTCTACCGCTTTCGGGAGGACCTTCATGTTGCCTCCTGGAGGATGGTCCCGCTCAATATCCAGGGCGAGGGACCTAGAAGGCACTTCACGAACGTTCCCGTGCATATGGCGCTACTGTGGACATACTGGGCATTAGCTTCCTCCGATGGTCCAACATGAAATGAAGATCAGATACGCCTTGATGATCAGCTGCCAGTCATCCTGTGACACGCGACGAAATGGTCCATGCCAATGGCCACCAATGGGGGAACCTGTCTCTTGCACCTCTCATCAGCATTCGGACATCGGGGATTGAATCTGCAACCAGCTGGCGGATTGATGGGACTTGGGACCTCACCCTCGATCAGACCCCTCTCCTTCTTCATACGCGGATTCGGGACCGGTATGGATGACACCAATGCGTGAGAGTAGGGGTGCTGTATGTTCCTGAAGAACTCATCCACTGGCGCCATCTCGATAATCTGTCCAAGATACATCACCGCCAAACGGTCGCTGATGTGCTCAACCACTGAGAGGTCGTGCGAAATGAAGAGATAGGTCAGGCCGAGCTTCCTCTGAAGGCGACGCAGAAGGTTCAGTATCTGCGCCTGAACAGAGACATCCAATGCCGATGTTGGCTCGTCCAGCACGATGAAATCCGGATTGAGCGATAGGGCTCTTGCGAGAGCGATTCTCAAGGAGCATGCACCTCCGCCACTGGATAAGTCCGTCTATAGGAGAGTCCAGGATATTATCAAGAAGGCCGCGAAGAACCGAGCCTAACGCAACGAATTCTCGCGCACCAAAGAGAACCTAGAGCTTGTGCTCGACGAACTTCCCTACGCAGGGGTTACCAACACA
>Ga0315289_10001508_pt1 | contig 36263 bp, 35 predicted proteins | sample YL17G11_40_MG_FD_203452 | JGI IMG/M metagenome (GOLD analysis project Ga0315289, IMG submission 203452) | Sediment microbial communities from Yellowstone Lake, YNP, Wyoming, USA - YL17G11_40 | ecosystem: Environmental > Aquatic > Freshwater > Lake > Sediment | place: USA: Wyoming | collected...
ATGTGCCCCAAATCTGGCTGATGCTTATAACCGAGTTGAAATCGAAAACAATCATTTTTGCTCGCAATATATTGTGAATAAATGTATTATGTTAAAATCAATTTAGCTCAACCGGACAGTAGTGATTTTCTCCAACATTTTCTCAGTGACCGTGTTGACACGGGCATAGGCCCACATATTCAAATCGTAGTTTCTGTCTATAATCTTGGTACACAATTGTAATACTCTTTTCTCATTGATTGCAAACATTTCGTCGATGATTTTGATGTTTTTGACACAATAGGTATTTACAAGAAAGTCAAGGTCATCCATGACGCTGTCGGTGCTGCGATACCGAATAATATTTTTGCCGAACAGCGCGTTAATACAACAAAAGCTGCAGTGAAACGGACAGCCTATGCTGGTGTACAGAATTGCATAAGGTTGGCGGTGTTCGATGTCATCAAAGCAATGCCAGTTATGAGCGCGATATTTATGTATCGGAAGCAGATCCCAAGCTGGCCGAGGCAGTTGGTCGAGATTTCCCATAAGGGGCGGAGGAGGATTGAAAATCACTTGGCTATTACTTTTATACCAGAGCCCTTCGATTCTGAAGCCATCGGCGTTGTTCTTAAGTGCATCAATCAGTTTAGGCAACGTATAAAAGCCCTCGCCCTGGCAAACAAAATCGACACTTTCTTCCGTGATGGTGCGTTCTGGTAGAGCACTAGGGTGCAAGCCAGCAAGTAAAGTTTTGATACGTGGGTCAAGCTTGCGCAGGAGTGAGGTAATTTCCCTTGCGCCAGTCATATTCATAGTAGAGGCAGAAGGGTTGGTTCCCGAAACAACAACAGCAGCAAGGACAGGGCTGATTTCTTTGATTTTCTCAGCGGTCTGCTCATATGTCCAATTTTCAACCTCTGCATCATAAAGTAGCACCGAATATCCCAGATTCCGCAGGTAGGCAACGAGGATTGCGCCCCAGAGTGGCGGCTCAATAGCAGTTAATTGAAAGTCGCTCAACTGCCCATAGAGCTGCTTTTGACTGCCGGGCTTAACAAAGACAACATCAATCGCACTCATTCACAATGCTCCTTTCAAATACTGTTCAACAACTCGCAGAGAGCTAAAATTTTCCGGCGTTTAAGGTCGGGGTAATTTCCGATGTAGTACCCGTAGAAATGGACATGCTCGACCTGAGGGTACTTTTCCCATTCTTTGTCTGGAATAATTGCCTTAAGATACGGCTGTCTAAGCTGGTTTCCTCCGCCGGAGCTGCCCCGGCGGAACTCCACGCCGGCCTGGCGCAGCGACTTTTCAACTTTGTCGCGAAATTTGGGGTTTGGTTTTTTGATTACAAGATTGAAGGCATAATTGCAGCTTCCCTCGAGGTCGAAATCTGTCCTATATTTATTGCCATCCAGATTCTTCAGGAAGATTCCAAAATTCCTGTTGCGCTTAATATTGTTTTCGTCGAGGCGTTTAAGCTGGTTTCTGCCGATAACGGCGCCAATCTCGGTGTTGCGGACGTTATAGGCGGGGTATGCGAAGATAAAATCGGGGCTAAGCTGCGGATTTTCCGCTATATATTTTTGTTTGATTCCCTCATTTACCGCTTCCCGCACCATTCCGTGGGAGCGCAGCATACGAACTGTTTCGTATATGTTCCGGTCATTCGTACAAACCATCCCGCCCTCAACCGTGCTCATATGGTGTGCAAAATAAAATGAAAAATTGGATATCAGGCCGAAGCTGCCGAGCTTCTTTCCCTTAAATGTTGCGCCGTGAGACTCGCATACATCTTCAATCAAGGGAATATTTCGTTCTTTGAGCGTTGAAATCAGCCGGTCTGTCAACCCGTTGAAGCCCTGTGTATGGGTAATAAATACAGCTCTTGTCTTGTCGGAAAGCTTCGCAATTACCTGTTCGTCATCCATACATAAATTTTTAGGATTGATATCAACGAAAACGGGCGTAAAACCATTTTGAAGGACACAGGCAATATCCGACACCCAGGTCAGTGTCGGGACGATGATTTCTCCGCCGCCGTAAAGGTGCTTCATCGCAGCGATAGTTACAAGATTTGCCGATGCTCCTGAATTTACATAGACGCTGTATCGCACGCCGAGCCATTCGGACCATTCATTTTCGAAGGCCTGAACGTTACTGGACTGTGTAAGATACGGCATACCTTTGAGAAATTCAATCAGAACATCGATGTCTTCCCTGGCGATATTATTTTTCATTAAGGGCCAGCTCAACATTCAATCCCAGCTCCCTGCGAGATTTACCAATTTCTGTTTTTCTTCATCCTTGTTTATTTTCCTTACAAGCCTAAATCCGAGGTGCTCGTGCTTAAACGCCGGCGTATAGGTCGTTTTCAAATCGAGCATACTTGAACCTTCATCCCGCCAGCTCCCGCCAAAGCATATAAGAGGACTGCCTTTAAAGGGTTTTACCTCTGAGTCGTAATAAATCGGGTCCCCTGTCCATTCCCAGACATTTCCTATCAAATCATAAAATCCCCCAACCATAGGATATAGTTCGCCGACGGGATGCGTCATTCCTTCCGCATCATCTTTCAGCCACGCATATTTACTAATATCGTCCTGTTTATTCGCAGTCGTTGCGTAGAGGTTGACTAAATGTAGGTATTCCTTTTCAGCAGGCAGCCTGTATAAGTTAACATTTTCAATTCTATTTAAGCGCCCTACAAACTCTTCTATCATATAATAAGAGACGTTCTCCACGGGCCTGCAGTCATCTTGAAACTTGCTCGGATTGAAACCCATTATATCCTTCCACTGCTTCTGGGTTACCTCAGTCATTCCCATTAGAAAATCATACCCTTGCCCCGATACCTTCCTGAACGGTATGCCAATAGAATTTACATAATCCGGCTTTGTTAGGATATTTGCGGTCGCTTTTGAAATTGTAACCGATTGAGGGTTTTCATTGTAAATAGAATATTTGAGTTTTTCTGCTGTATAGTCGTATTCAAGGAAGTACTTAGGATTTTTATTGTTTATAAAACGATTAAATAATCCGTCAATGCAGGTCTCATGGTACCAGTTGAATATTGGTATATAGGGGGGACTGTCAATCATCTTGAAAGAAAAATCCGGCTCATCTTTATGAACCGCAACGAAATCTTTAACTAAATCAAAATATGTTTTTAAAGGTGCTGTATCTTCTTGTATTCTTATACTGGATTGATGTGTCTTAAAAGCGTGATTAACTATTAAAAAAAGCAAGATTATAAAAAGTGAAAAACTTAGCTTGCTGTGTTGTCTGATTTTATCAAAATCAAGAAATGTATAAACTACGAAAAAGATCAAAGCACTGGCCAGGTAAACATAAGAACACGGCAAACCAAACCAATTTAAAGTCGAATTTACATACCAAGCACGCCCAAAGCAAAAAATTACCAAAACAGAAAAAAGCAACATCAGCGAGAATATAATCTCTTTAGTTATAGTCCTGAATATTTTTCTGCCGAATAGAATACAACTGAATATCAACAAGATTGCTAACACAACACCAATACCAAGAACTCGAAAATACATTTTATCCAGATACCTCATCCTAATAAACATAGGAAAGAATATTCCCGAAAGTAATGTCAATATAGCTCTTCCCACATTAACAAAGGGCATCCATAGACCTATCTGTGTAGACTGACTGGTCATTGCAAAGTTAGGATACGCAAAATAAAGATGTACAGAAAAAAGTGTTCCCCATAAAACAAACGGCGGCAAAAATACAAGCCAACTGTATCTGTCTTTCTCTCTAAGGGCTGTTTCGCTGCTGCCCCTGAAAATAACCCAGTATGCAAAAAAGAAAAAAAGAGGCATAAGAAATCCAAGCTCGATAGTTAGTAGGTTCAGAAAGAGCAGCAACGCAGTTAAAGCAAAACCCTTACGCACGGACAGTTGGTTGTATATGGTTTTACGGAACGTAATAACTGCTAAAATCGTGAATATAGCATCCATTATGTATACATCAAAATGCGGAAATATTACGGGGTCCACACTTACAACCAAAACAGAAAAAAATAACGCAAATAACCCGGCAATCCACCTTCGATTACATTGCCACATCAACCACCACAAACAAAAGGTGGCAAAGATATGCTTTATAAACGTTACAATATGAGGGCCGATGTAATTAGCATCAAAAACGACTCGGTTTAAAGCTATCATGCCCTGAGAAATGGGACGGAATACTAAACGGTCGTAAGGCAATTTGAGTTGCCAATCGATATGCCTAATAATAAATTGAAAATCGGGCATTTCGTCTTTCGAAGTAAAAAAAAGACACCATTCGTCGTGACGAAAAAGATGAAAGAGACTCGGCCAATAAACCAAAAGATTTACAATAATTATCAAAATAAAAAATGACACTCCTATTCGGATATCAAATTCTTTCTGTGTTAAAAAAAATTCCACTGATTTTCTAAAGAAAACAGGACTTTTCTCTAATATTTTATATGACCAAATAGCAAAAAAAGGAGTTAAAATAATAACGAAAAATTCCCAGAAAAAACCAGGTGTAACTACTACTCTATAGCCTAAATTAGCGATTATCCATCCAGCCACAAAAAACAATAACAACACTGAAATTAGTAACAGTAAGTACCTCTTGCAATAAAGAAAAAGTCTGTCTCTACTGACAAAAGCTCCCCTTCCAAAAAAGTAAGCTGTTATCCACGATAATAAAATCAAAATGTTAGTAAAAGGCATAGCAGTAAAAAGGTTTTCGCCGGCGGGAAGATGTGCCGAATCAGAAAATAAGATATATATTTCGCCGCTCTGTCTCCGATAATTCCTGAGAATAATATATATATCTGGTGGAGGTTCATTGGAGAAGGTTATATCTATGGTATTTTTGTCCTCTTTAACGATTTCCTTTGGTAAATGTATATAGCTTATCTGGTTATTTTTTCTCTCTCTTATGCAAGGCCACGTATTGGCCGCGACCTTCTGGTCATTAAAGAGAATATTCTTCTCTTGTTCTTTGCCAATTTTATGTCTTACCCGTAGAAGATAAGAATCCTTCGAAAGGTAAAAATTTACTCTTATTCTATTTTCCGTTAGTTCAAACTTGTGTTTGATTTTCACAAACTTGTCCTGAGGGGCGCGGACAATTACAAGACTGTGCAGAGAAACTAAACCAATCCCTGCAATAATTAACCCTGCAATGAGAAAAAACTTGTTTTTCATTTTCTCCTTAGCCACGAAAATATTTCCTTACTCAAAACCTTTCTTCAAACTCGGCTTTGGGAATGCGAAGCAAGATAAAGTAATGGCTTCCCGTGTTGCGCTCTCACTATGGCCGAACCTCCTGTTGTGGGGCAGCGATGAAGTTATCAATTTTTTTCTTGACCGCCTCTATTGAAGGCGCGAGGAACAACTTGCATGCCTCTTGCATTTCTCTTACTTTGCTCGATTCCATCCAACTTATATCCACACGCCCAGCGGATTGGGCAAGGGCCATAGCTTGCCCACGACGCTGAAAGAGGTTGAAACCTTTGTATCCCTCTTCCACAAACACCCAATTTCCACCAGGGTCCCAAGGATCCACATCTGTTCCCATCACCCGGTAGACATGATATTCCGTATAAACCTCATAAAGAAAAGACGTGCCATCCTGTGACCGGCCACGGTAAAAATCGTTTTCCAAATCAGGAGGCCCAAGAAAAGAAATAAAAGCCCTTCGAACGTATACCTTAAAGGGGTCGAAGTAGGGATAAACAGCCTTAGTTATATGCACAACACCTAAGTCTATCGTAGCTACGCTCTTGTTGCGCACATATTTGTGTGCGTGATAATTAACTTTGTCAGGCGTGTAGTTAAAATTAACATCCAGAAAATAAATTTCACGTTTTCCATGATTATCTTCTAATATCCTCTCCAGCTCTCTAGGGTCGATGGCAATCCCATCTTCATCTCTGGCAATCCCTGCCTGAACAGTATAATATACCCTTATCTGGTTATTCGTATAATACCTCATATCATCAACATGCATGGCATTGGTCACTATTACGGAATTTTTAGGGATATTATTTTTTATCCAGTTTGATACTGAGCAAATTCCATTTTCTATTTCATTTGTAACTTTATAGCTGCCATATAAGTTCAGACCATGATCTAATAAACCTATAATCATAAATACAAAAAAAGGAATTAAGTATATGACAGAACGATTTCTTTTAAAGTTTTGGTATAATTTAAGATAAATACTTTCTAAGATTACAGCCGTAATGATAGCAGCCGGGAGCAAGGCATAGGCTAAGTGAACCTGCTCAGTAAACACCCATAGGAATGGTATAAAAAGCAGTATAACCCATAAAGAGAGAAATATATCTTTTCGCATCCCTTGTAACGGGAAAATCAGACATAATAGCAGATAAAAAATATCATTCTTATGGCCTCCAATGATCCCCCAAATAATTAATATAGTGAAACAAATAGGAAGATATGTGTTATTGAGAGGTGTTACCCATTTTTTATAAAAAATTATTGCAATGGATTTATCCGTAATTACAGTTTTTTTTGCCCCTAAATTTCGGAAATCCTTGAACCATGATAAAAGATAATCGAGTAGTACAAGCCCTACAATCATGGGAGGAAGAAGAGTTAGGAAATGATATGGTACTTGCATGCGAATGGAAGAAAATAAATTGTGGACGAAATCGGCAATATGGCGGTTGCTGCTTGAATTGATCTGTGCGCCCAATAATCCCAGTGAAAATATGGATCTAAGGGGTAATTCGTGGAAAATGAAGACCTTTACAAGAAACGTCGGGAATAAGGCATGAACGAAAAATAGAAATGATATGCCCATCAATACCGATGGACGACGAATATGTTTTGCTTCAAGAAAAATAATCAGCAACGAAAGGAATCCCACGAATTCTCTCAGCCATGGCCCCCAGAAGAGTAATAAGTACAAGATAACAGTAAAAAAGAAACTACTTTTTTGGGATTCTGCTATTTTCCAATATAATATAAGGCCAACACAAATCACCAATGGTACTAATGCTTGTATTCCCGCAAAAACTACCCAGGAAGCACTGATTACTGGTGTGGAAAAAACAAAAAGAAAAACAGCGATAACCGCCCATAGCTTTGTTTTTAGGTAGCGACAGCAAACATAGTACATCGAGATGCATAATAACGCCAGAATCAGACCAATGCAAAAAAACCATAAATACGGCGAGGTGCCATCATGATTACTAAACAGAGAAACTCCCAGAAGATTTATAAAGGCACTTAAAGGCCTATATCCGGAATGTGTTACAGTACCAAATGCCTCGGTCAAGATACGTTTGAAACATCCCTGGGTTCCCCAAAGGAGAGGACTATCCGAATCATACAAATTGGCTGTTAAGTGTGGACTATCATCCCAAACAAAACCTGCGGACGACCTATACAAACAAAAACCAGAGGCAATAAGCAAAACAACCAATGAACAAAAAAACATTTTTTTTGGAGTCATAGATTACTAAACCTAAGAACTATCACCAACAAAACTTTTCTCTTATAAACTGGAAATAATAAGCGGCACCCCACTTAAAAATTAGTAGTTTTCGCTCGCCGCCTATCCTCGCAGGCTCATCCCCGGCAATCTCGGCAACCTTCAACTTTCTTTTTGCCGCTCTTACCGAAAGCAAAGGCTCCCAACTTATATTCGTATTGAATAACGTCTCTGCAGTTGTGTAACCTCCGTCTTTGTGGAGCTCCAAATCATAAATCAACTTTGTTTTATAAGCCCGAAATATTCCCATCGCATCGGTATATTTGCCGCCGTGCAGCAGATTGATGGTCCTCGTAAAGAACCAGTTGCCGAAGGCCGTAATCAGGCCGTCATCATCGCTCTTGGCGCCGTCGAAGTAGCGAGATGCAATAACCATGTCATAGCCTTCTTTCACTTTATCTATCAGCCGCGGGATTAAAGCAGGGATACAGTTACCATCCGGGCTAAATGTCAAAACCACATCTCCCTTAACGTAAGGAAGCACTTCAGTATATCCGTTTCGAATGCCCAGCCCTTTTTGAATATGTACAAAATAGCCTTGCTTTCGAGCAAATTCGACCGTTCCGTCTGTGGAGCCGCCATCAAGGATTATTAACTGGTCGTACCACTCTTTTTTTATCCTGGGCATAATAACCCTCATACCATCAATTTCATTTAAGGTTGGTATCACTAAAGTCACTTTCATTATTCTACTTTCTTGTCGTTTTAATTTGGGGTAATTCGGCCTCAAGTCGGCTTATCATCCTGACTATGTCGCTATCTGAAAAGCTACTTAGCTGGTACAAAAACTCTCTGTGGCCCGATTCAAAAAGGTATTTATCCTGAAAACCGAAACTTTTCAGTTTTATTTGGGCATTATTCCCCTCTATAAGATTCAAGACCAAGCTATCCAACCCGCCTTTGTTTTTGTATGCCTCTTCGAGAGTGATAACGGTTTTATAATGTTTAACTTTGTCAAATAAAGCATTTTGGTCAATTAGCTTTAGCATAAAAACATCTACTACACCTACGTTTTTGCCTGAGGCCTGGAGTTTTGCAGCAACTTTCAAGGCTTTATGTGTCATATATCCAGTTGAGATGATACAGAAGTTATCTCCTTTTTTTAGTTCGTAAAATCCCTTCTCCCATTCGAATTTCATGCCGGTACTGTAGATCCGAGGCAAAGGTTTGGCATCAAGTCTTATATATTTGGGTTTTTTGACATTGAGGGAGAAATCGAAGAATTTTTCGACCATAAGCCAATCACTAGGGGAGAACAGAAGGATATTCGGAAGTGCTCTGATTATTGTGAGGTCCTCTAGACAGTGATGGCTTGGCCCTGACATATCATAACTTGTCCCCGCTCCAACTCCTATGAGATTTACATTGATTTCTTTGTGCTGTGCCAATAAAGCTAAATTTGTTCTTATCTGCTCATAAGCTCGCATCGTCAAAAATGCAGCTATAGCATAGGCGTATACAATAAAACCTTCCAAGGCCAGCCCTGTAGATATATTTACGAGATTTTGCTCGGCAATTCCAACATTTATAAATCGGTCTTTAAAATCCTCTCTCAATTTATCAAGGGCTGGGGCCCCCATATCGGCAGATAGAAAAAAAATCCTCTGGTCATCGTGCATCCTTCTATAGATTTGCTCTATCAAAGCATCCCTCATTGTTTTTGTCTGAGCATCTCTCATTCCCATTCCTTAAGTATGGTGTCGACCTCATCTGCTTTTAAGCTTTTTACATGACAAAGTGGATCGTCTTCTAATACATGAACTCCTTTCCCCTTACGGGTATTAGCTATCAAAACTTCCGGCTGACTGTGCTGATAGTTCTTCAAGTTGCTTAAATGTTTATACAGTTGTTCTACATTATGACCGTCGACCGCTTGCGCTTTCCAGCCGAAAACGCTGAACTTTTCCTCCAGCGGCTCCAGGCCCAGTATATCTTTCTGGTAGCCCAGCATAGACATTTTATTATTGTCCACTATCAATATTAAGTTGTTTAGCTTGTGATATGAGGCAAACATAACCGCTTCCCAGACGGCGCCCTCATTTAATTCTCCGTCACCTGAGAGCACGAACACCTTTTTATCCAATTTTTTTCTTTTCAAAGCCAGTGCAATGCCACAAGCCACACCAAGTCCATGACCGACAGCGCCGTTGGTCGTTTCAAATCCGGGTACAGAAGCATCCGGTATGACGCCCAGAAAAGAATCGGCTCTTCCGATTTTTTGCAGCTCTTGTTTGTTAAAAAAATTCAGGTCGGCCAATATGGGGTATAACGAAATGGCCCCGTGCCCCTTACTGATTATCAGCCTGTCTCTGTTTTCCCACTGAGTGTTTTGCGAATCATAGCTTAAAATGTCACCATAATACAAGACCACAAATATTTCTACGGCAGACAAGGATGACGCCAACCTTGACTCGGGGGCGAGTTTGTGCAGTTTCAGTGTTTCCTTTCTGACCCACTGAGCTTTTTCCTTCAGCGATTCAAAAGATTTCATACCACATATTCCCCATTCTCTCTACGCTTTGATAGGGGCTGCAACGGCCTTCACTCTGGTTAATTTTTTTACAGATTCTAATTCTCTAAAGGAACTTATGGCCCGTTTGGCTCTGTCCTTTTCCAGTTCACTGTAATCCACCCGTTCCGGCTCATAAAAAATAATTTGGCTGCCGCCCGATTCAAAGCGAAACGGAACGTGGATTTTGTCCGAAAGTGCCTCTCTAATCCACCTTTGTTTTGACGGGGGGACAAACAGCAGCAGGAATCCTCCGCCGCCTGCGCCGGTGATTTTGCCGCCGATGGCGCCGGCCTTCAGCGCACGCTCATACATCTCATCCACATAGCCGTTGGATACGTCCCCGCCAAGACCCTTCTTAAGCATCCAAGTTTCGTGCAAAAGTTCCCCAAATCGATAAATTGAGTAATTACTATTTAAAACCTCGAGCCCGTCCTGCACCATCTTTTGCATCTTCTTCAAAATATTCTTTTTCCCGTCGATGTCCTCCACGTAGTTTTTGGCCACGTCGGAAGCCGTCCGTTGTATGCCGGTGTAAAAAAGCATCAAATGCGAATCGAGCTCCTCCAATCTGGCCTTTGATAAAGTGACGGGCTGAACGTCTATCTCTCCGCTTGTGGAGAAGTTAATCAGGTTAAGGCCGCCGTAAGCGGCACAGACCTGGTCCTGCGACCCAACCGTCTCCTTAATCATATCCTGTTCGATGTGAATGCTTTCTATTGCCAGTTGCTTTTTGCTCGGCATTATCCCTCGCAGGGCATAAAGGCAGTGCAGCAATCCCACGGTGAACGAAGAGCTGGAGCCCATACCGCTGCGGGCCGGCAAATCGCCGTCATAGTGTATCTCAAGACCTTTCTCAAGCCCCAGAAAACGCAGCGTTTCACGAACAGCAGGGTGCTGTATCTCTTCAAAGTGCGAGCATAGCTCCGTCTTGGAATATACGACCCGCAGCTTGTACTCGAAAAAAGGCGGCAATACCCGGCAGCTTATATAGCAGTATTTGTCAATTGATGTGCTAAGAACGCTGCCGCCGTGCTTGAGATACCACGAGGGATAGTCCGTGCCGCCGCCGAAAAATGATATGCGCAATGGCGTCCGGTTGATTATCATTTTAAAAACCTCCTTGTTTATTTGTAATTTCTACGTCCTTACACTGAGCTTGTCGAAGTGCCTGCCAAACCCTTAAAACTTTCCGCGGCAAAGAACTCCTGTGCCGCCGCGTAGGATTCAGGCGTCCCGATATCTATAAATCGCCCCCCGACACAAAATCCATAAAGCCCCTTTCCCGCAAGCTTCGGGAAAAATTCCCGCTCCAGCGAATAATATTTTCCCGCGGGCATTGAAGCAATCAGCGACTTTCTAATCAAATATATGCCGGCGTTTATCCAGCCCTGACCGGAATTTTCGCTTTTTTCATCGAAAGAAGCAATTGTTTTATCCTCATTTATTATCACACTTCCATATCGGCTTGTATCCTCTGCCCAGCTCAAAAGTAGCGATGCCTGCAGCTTCTTCTCTAAAAACCAGTTTACATAAACACTTATGTCGGTGTCTATGTATGAATCGCCGTTCATTACCAATATAATTTCCGATGAGAGTTTCGGCAATGCCAATCTTAGTGCGCCCCCCGTGCCGAGAGGTTCGTCTTCCCTCGAATAGACAATCCTCAGCGAATCGTAAGCAGCGCCAAAACAATCCTGTATCTGTTCAGCCAGGTAACCGGTGCAGATTACTGCCTTGCGAATCCCTGCCGGCGGAAGCTGCTCCAGCAGATATGACAAAAAAGGCCTGCCTGAAACCTCCGCCAATACCTTCGGCTTGTCCGACACAACGGATTGAAGGCGTGTCCCGAATCCACCGGCCAAAATTACCGCTGTAATGCCTGAGTAATCTTCCATTATTCCTTCAAATCTTAATCTTCACATCGCCGTCTGTGCCAGAGATTGCTCCTGATACCATTGATAAGTCCTTTGCAAACCTTCTTTTATATTTATCGCCGGCTTCCAGCCAAAAGATAAAAATTTGGAGCTGTCGAGTATCTTCGCCCAGGCGCCGTCGGGCCTGCTCCTGTCCCACAAAATTTCTCCCTCGAAACCGACAATACTGGCTGTAATCGCCGCCAACTCCTTGATTGAGTAATCTGCGCCCGTTCCTATATTATAGTGGCTGTTCTCAAGACTGTCGGCATTTTCCATTGCAAATACCGACGCTGCTGCTGCATCCTCACTGAAGATAAATTCCCGTCTTGGTTTTCCGCTGCCCCATAAAGTCACGCTCTCGGCATTATTGATTTTCGCCTCGTGAAATCTCCGTATCAGCGCCGACAGCACGTGCGAATTTTCCACATCGAAGTTGTCGTTCGGCCCATACATCGAGCATGGAACCAGCGCAATAAAGCGGTTCGTGTTGTATTGCTGATTGTAAACCCGACAGCCAATAATGCCTGCAATCTTCGCTGCGGCGTAACCTTCGCTGGTCTCCTCCGGCAATCCCGTTAAGAGGTATTCTTCTTTCATCGGCTGCCGGCAAACCTTCGGATAACAGCACGATGAGCCGTAAAAAATCAAATGTCTCACCTTATGTTCCTGCGCTGCCTCGAACACATTATCCTGAATCGCAAGATTCGTATGAAGGTATTCAGCCGGCTCACGCTTATTGCTCACAATGCCCCCGACTTTACCGGCTGCCAGAAAAACATATTCGGGCTTCTCACTCAGGAAAAAATCCAAAACACTATTTTTGTCCGTCAAATCCAGCTCCGGATGTGACCGCGTAATTACGTTATTGTACCCATTGTCTCCGAGTCTTTTCATCAGGGCGGTGCCTAACAGGCCCGTATGTCCCGCCACATAGATTTTCGAATCTTTATACATTGCCGTACCTGCTGTTGAGAATGGTATAGCCCTTAATTAGTTCCCTGATTCCCGTTTCCAGCGAGCAGTCCGGCTTATATCCTGTCTTTTCTATCTTCTCGTTGGATACTATATAGTCTCTTTTGTCCGGGTCTTCGCCGATGGGCGACTCAAGATAGACAAAATCCGGCAGTTGTTCTTTTATCCTGGCGCAAAGTTCCAGCTTCGAAATGTTGGCATCTGATAGTCCCGTATTATAGGCCTGCCCTTTCATACTGTCAAAATTGTCTATAGCGTGTATGAAGGCCTTCGCCACATCCCGAATATGGATATAGTTCCGTTTGAAATGTCCCTCAAAGACAACGATAAAACGGTCTTTTACCGCCCGGTAAGTAAAATCGTTGACTAACAGGTCCATTCTCATTCTTGGACTTATCCCGAAAACGGTAGCCAGACGCAGGCTGATGCTGTTGCCTCGCTCCAGGACGATTCTCTCGGCCTCCACTTTAGTTTTGCCGTAGAAGGAAATGGGCTTAAGCGGAGTCTGTTCAGTGCAGTAGTTGTCTTTCTGCCCGATGCCGTAGCCGCTGTTTGTGGTCGGTATAATGACCCGCTGACGCCCCGAAAGGGCATTGACAAGGGCCCTTATCGCGCCGACATTTGTGCTTTCGGCCCCCACTTTATCGCGGTCGCATAAAGGCGCACCGACAAGGGCCGCCAGCGGAATGATTATATCTGCGCCTCGGACAAGTCCTTTAATTAAGCTTTCGTCTCGCGCATCGCCGCAGATTACCCTGAAGTTCTCATAGTGACAGCAGTCCAAAAGCGAGGTCGGCTTATACATAAAATTGTCGAGGACCGTCACCCGATGTCCCCGCTTCAGAAGCTCAGGGACAAGGACCGACCCCACATAACCTGCGCCTCCTGTCACTAAGATATTATGACCCATACCGCCTCAATGCTTTTAGACCATAAGATTTACAAACTTTCGTGGTTTCGATGCGCCCTTACAAAAGAATTTACACTGCGTAACCCACCCATCTTTAAGAATGTCCTATAATATGCTTAATTCGGCAACTTGACCCAAAAAAATCATAAAAATCCATGCTTTCAAAATTTTTTGCGCCATCAAATAAAAGAGTGGTGACACAATCCTTTAATTAACAACTGCTTATGCAGCATCAAAAACCTTGTCCCTTTTGTCCCTTTTCCTCAAAATTAGTGCTTCTTAAATACAGCCGAATAATCCTGAAAGACTCTGACTCACATAGTGCAGGCAATGTAACACTTTCTTTCGCGGATTGTCAACTCTTTTCGAGGCCGGAAACCAGCGGCGGAATCCGCACATCCGTCTCGCGACTGAGGGTATTTCTTCATCCGCACCGCTATTTTAAGGGGACCAAACTGCAAAAGAAGTGTTGACTTTTATCATCGGCTTTCAGACAATATAAATGTGCCGGTAAGCATCGCTGGGGTCCCGAACTTTTACAGACGGAAGTTTAATAAAAGGAGGTTTGTAATGGAGCTTAAAGGAAGTCAGACCGAAAAAAATCTCCTGGCCGCCTTCGCAGGTGAATCTCAGGCAAGAAATCGTTATAGTTATTTTGCCAGCCAGGCCAAAAAAGATGGATTCGAGCAAATCGCTGCCATATTTTCCGAAACAGCAGACCAGGAAAAAGAACACGCAAAGCGCGAGTTCAAATTCCTCAAGGGCGACGAGGTCGAAATTACTGCCGCTTTCCCAGCCGGCGTTATCGGCAATACTCTTGAGAACTTAAAAGCTGCCGCCGCAGGCGAACATTACGAAAATACCGAAATGTATCCCGGCTTTGCAAAAACCGCCGATAAAGAGGGATTTCCCGAAATCGCTGAGGTCTTCAGGAATATTGCTGTCGCCGAAAAACGTCACGAGGACAGGTACGTTGCACTTGCCAAAAACATAACCGAAAACCGTGTCTTCAAACGGAAAAAGCCCGTAAGGTGGGTCTGCAGAAACTGTGGTTATGTTCACCAAGGCACTGAGCCGCCCAAAGATTGCCCGGCTTGTGCGCACCCGCAAAGTTATTACGAGCTCGAAGCCGTCAACTACTGATTTGGCTTTGGTTATTTTCTTTTTTTAGCTGAACCGTTGAAAACTCTTGTTAGGCAAAAGTTATTTGTTATCGCAGTTGCCCTTATGACATTGGGCTGTAGGGATGTCTCTATGAAAGAGCGAAAAGGCCTGATAACTATGAAGGGTACCCCTTTGACTTTGCTCGGCACCCCAGTTGAGCTTGGCCGACAAGCTCCCGATTTCCGTGCCCTTGCGAACGACTTGTCCCCCGTCAAACTCTCCGACTTTAGCGGCAAGGTCTGCATTATTTCGTCAGTGCCGTCCCTTGATACGCGGGTCTGCGATATTCAGACCCGCAGATTTAACGAAGAAGCACAAAAATTGGGCGATGACGTCGTCGTTCTGACTATTAGTATGGACCTGCCTTTCGCCCAAAAAAGATGGTGCGCCGCTGCCGGCATCAAAAATCTTCAAACCCTCTCCGACCATCGTGATGCAACCTTTGGTAAGTCCTATGGCCTGCTCATCAAAGAATTAAGACTGCTCGCCCGCTCAGTAATTGTCGTCGATAAGCAAGGCACTGTCCGCTACGTAGAGCTGGTGCCGGAGCTGACTAATGAGCCGAATTACGATGCTGCATTAAAAGCGGCAAAACAGCTTCTATAACGAGAAAGGTTATAATAATGAGACAGATAAAACCCGGTGTTTATGCCGTTGGCGCCATTGACTGGGACAGAAGGTTGTTTGACCAGCTTATCCCCCTGCCGGACGGCACCTCTTACAATGCCTATCTCATAAAAGGAAGCCAAAAAACCGCACTCCTCGATACCGTTGACCCGACGAAAACTGATGTGCTTATTGATAATCTTCTCGAAATAGGGACAGACCGCATAGATTATGTCGTCGCACATCACGCCGAGCAGGACCACTCCGGCAGCATACCCGATATATTGCTGCTCTATCCTGATGCAAAGGTTGTCACCAATCCCAAATGCAGGGATATGCTGATTGATTTGCTCAACGTCAGCCCTGACAGATTTATCACGGTAGAGGACGGCCAGACACTTTCTCTGGGTGATAAAACCCTGCAGTTCGTCTATATCCCCTGGGTCCACTGGCCCGAAACGATGGGAACTTTCCTGCCGGAGGACAAAATATTTTTCCCCTGCGATTTCTTCGGCTCGCATTTTGCATCAAGCAGTCTTTTTGTCAATGATGAAGCTCTCGTTTATGAAGCAGCCAAGAGATATTATGCGGAGATAATGATGCCCTTCAGAGCATCTATAATCAAAAATCTCGAAAAAATAAAAACCCTCGAAATCGAAATCATTGCTTCGAGCCACGGCCCTGTTTACGATAAACCGGCCTTTATTATCGACGCTTATAAAGACTGGGCTGGCGACCGCGTCAAAAACGAGGTGGTATTGTTGTATGTCTCGATGCACGGCAGCACCAGAAAAATGGTCGAACATTTCGTCCGCGCCCTGATTGAAAGAGGCATCACCGTCAGGCAGTTTGACCTTGCCGCCTCTGATATCGGCAAACTCGCCATTTCTCTTGTCGATGCAGCTACTATCGTCATTGGCTCGCCGACCGTTCTGACAGGGGCGCATCCGCTGGCCGCTTATGCCGCTATCTTGGCCAATGCACTCAAACCAAAAACGAAATTCGCCTCGCTCATCGGCTCTTATGGCTGGGGCGGCAGAATGGCCGAGCAGATAACATCGCTGATTCCAAATCTCAAGGCAGAGCTTCTCGAACCTGTCATTGCAAAAGGTTGTCCCAAAGATGATGATTTTGCCGCCCTGGAAAAACTCGCCGACAAAATCCTCGAAAAGCATAGAGACATTAAAATAACCGATTAGCAAATACGTTTTTGATTGAAACACGGATATGTTACAATTACCGAACTGAAAGGGTGGAACTATGACTGAAAAATTGGAAATTTACAAATGTATGGTCTGCGGGAACATCATTGAAGTCCTTCACCCTGCCGCAGGCCAGCTGGTCTGCTGTGACCAGCCAATGGAAAAACTCGTCGAAAAGACCGCCGACACAGGCAGGGAAAAGCACGTGCCCGTAATCGAAAAAACCGACAGCGGCATCAAAGTCCGGGTCGGCAGCATACCTCACCCTATGGAAGAAAAACACTATATCGAGTGGATTGAAATCCAGGCCGACGGTAAAACTTATCGACAGTTCCTCAACCCGGGCGACGCACCGCAGGCCCAATTTGACATTAAAGCCGCAAAAATTGCGGCCCGCGAGCATTGCACTATTCACGGATTATGGAAAGGCTGATATTATGCTGACTGAAAAAATGCAGGATGCCCTCAACCAGCAGGTTAATGCAGAGTTTTACTCAGCCTATTTGTATCTCGCAATGGAGGCCTATTTCAAATCCCTTAATCTGCCCGGCTTTGCAAACTGGATGAGGGTGCAGACCCAGGAAGAGCTGCTGCACGCAATGAAAATTTACGACTACGTAAACCAGCGCAGCGGCAGGGTCACGCTCAAGGTAATAAAACAGCCGCAGTCCGAATGGAGCTCCCCGCTGGCCGCCTTCGAGGCCGCTTACAAACACGAGCAAACGGTGACCGCTCTTATTAACGACCTCGTAAATCTTGCCGTTAAGGAAAAAGACCACGCCACCGGCACTTTCCTGCAGTGGTTCGTCAACGAGCAGGTTGAGGAAGAGGCTTCCGCCAATGACGTCGTCCAAAAACTCAAAATGACTGATAAAGCGCCCGGCGGCCGATTCCTCATCGACCAGCAATTGGGCCAACGCGTATTTACTCCCCCACCTCAAACTCAAGGAGAATAACCTATGAGCATTACCTTTAACGCAGATGAAATCTTCGAAATGGCTGAAGAAATCGAAAAAAATGGCGCCAAATTCTATCGCACCGCAGCAAAAAATACCGCCGATAAGAAAATAAAACAATCGCTCCTCGACCTTGCTGCTATGGAGGATGGACACCTCAGGACCTTTCAGGATATTAGAAAGCAGCTCAGCCCGCGGGAAAAAGAGCAGCTTGTCTTCGACCCGGATAACCAGGCAGCAATGTACCTGCAGACAATGGCTGACGGGCACGGCTGGGAAGGCAAAAAAAGCCTCTCAGAAAACCTCTCCGGACAGGAGTCTGTGCAGGACATACTTAAGATTGCCATCAACGCAGAAAAAAACTCCGTCGTATTCTATGTCGGATTAAAGGATTGCGTCTCACAACGGGCAGGAAAAGACAAGGTAGAAGCTGTCATTAAAGAAGAGCTTGGCCATATTGCTGTCCTGAATCGACTGCTTGCAGATTTAAAATAGCTTGATAAACTTTACGGCCGGGCCGTTGTAAGGCTGCCTCATGGAATGGAAATGATGGATTTACAATCACTTTTCAACCTCAGCTATGGTATGTGCATCGTCAGCTCAAAAAAAGCTGATAGATTCAATGGCTGCATCGTCAATACCGTCTTTCAAATTGTCCCCGAGCCGCCAATGGTCGCTGCCAGCATCAATAGACAATGCCTGACGCACGAATATATTACCCAAAGCAAAGTCTTCACCGTTTCTATCCTCTATCAGCAAACACCAATGCCTTTTATCGGCAGATTTGGCTTCAGGACAGGAAGAGACATTGATAAGTTTGACAATGTAAATTACAAGCTCGGCCAAACCAAAACTCCGATTGTCCTCGATAATACAGTCGCTTTTCTTGAAGCCGAAGTCACCGAAAGTATTGATGTTGTATCACATACCTTATTTATCGCAAAAATCGTGGCCTGCCAAACCCTCGATGAAACCGCAGAACCGATGACCTATGCCTACTATCGTGACATCAAGCAGGGTAAAACGCCAAAAACCGCCGCTACTTACATCAGGCCGCAACCAAAACCGAACCCAAAAAAAGGAGTTACTGTTATGAAATACAAATGTCGTATGTGCAGTTATATTTACGACCCGGACATCGGCGACCCGGATGGCGACATTGAGCCGGGCACCGCCTTCGAGGATTTGCCCGATGGCTGGGTTTGCCCGGAGTGTGGGGCTGACAAAACTGAATTTGAACCCTTAGAGGACTAAACCTGCTGCGGAAAGTCACGCTTCCCTGATTATAATGTCCGTAATTTAGGAAATATTTATAATGTACCAGATAAGGCCGACGCTAACCAAAGAAGATATTATCTGCGCCGAAACACCTGCCGGCCCCAGTGCACTGGTGGTCTTCGGAGCTTCAGGAGACCTCAGCCGCCGAAAACTTCTCGCATCCGTTTTCCAGCTTTTCGCACAGAACCTGCTCGACGAAAAATTCTATCTCCTCGGCTGCGGCCGAAAAAAACTCTCCGATGTCCAGTTCCGCGAAACCGCTCAGGAATCAATACGCCAAAATCTCCGCTCCGTCTCCGCAGAAGCCCTTAATGCCTTTACAGACAAGCTTTATTATGTCGATGGTGATTACGATGACCCTGCCTTTTACGAACGCATAAAAAACCGCCTTGCCGAACTGGACAAAAAGCATAAAGTCTATGAAAGTCTCACCTATTACCTCGCCGTTCCCCCTCTTTTATATACCGCCATCGTCGAGCATCTCGGCTCGGCAGGCCTTGCCTGCCCTGATGACCTTGCCTCGAAAAGGCACATCAGTCTCGTCGTTGAAAAGCCCTTCGGCGAAGACCTCCGGTCCGCTGTCGAATTGAACAGCCGGTTAAACCGCTGTTTCGATGAGTCCCAGATATATCGCATCGACCATTATCTCGGAAAGGAAACCGTTCAGAACATCCTGATGTTTCGATTCGCCAACGCCATTTTCGAACCGCTCTGGAACCGCAATTACATCGACCACGTCCAGATTACCATAGCCGAATCGGTAGGCGTTGAGCATCGGGCCGGCTATTATGACAAGGCCGGCGCCCTCCGCGACATATTCCAGAACCACATGCTTCAAATGCTCGCTCTGGTCGCAATGGAGCCGCCAATATCTTTCGCAGCGGAACACATTCGCGATGAAAGGGTCAAGCTTCTTCGGTCAATTCGACCTTTTGACATCGACCGCCTGTCCGATGTCTGTGTTCGAGGCCGGTATGGCCCCGGCTCAATAGATGGATACACCATCTCTGGCTATCTCCAGGAAGAAGGTGTAGCCAAGAATTCGAAAACAGAGACCTTCGTTGCCGCCAGACTTTTTATCGATAACTGGCGATGGCAGGGTGTCCCTTTTTATCTGCGGACGGGAAAAAGACTCGCCGCCAAGGATACCGAAATCGCCATCACTTTCAAAACTGTCCCGTTTTCTATGTTCGCCTCGGCTGGTCTCGACGAGCTGCCGCCGAACGTCCTGGTATTGCAGATTCAGCCGCAGGAGGGCATTTCACTTAGCTTTCAGGCAAAGCGACCGGGCTCTAAAATATGTATCAGCTCCCTCAATATGAATTTTCTCTATAAAAATGTTTTCCTCGTTGATATGCCCGAGGCTTATGAGAGACTGCTTCTGGACTGTATGCTCGGCGACCAGACCCTTTTTGCAAGGTATGACAGTGTGGAAACGTCCTGGCAATTATTAACGCCTGTTCTCCGGGCATGGGAGAGTGACCCCTCCCTTCCGTATGAATATCCTGCCGGCTGCGAAAGTTTCCCTCGGGCTGATGAAATTATCGCCTCTGACGGCAGAAAATGGCACAAACTCGCTCAGGGTTAACCGTTCTTCCGGCGGAAGCCAAAACTATGAACATATTTGATTTCGCAATGTAATAAGAAAGATATAACAAGGAGTGCTGTCCTTCGTGAGTAAAAGACCCGCCAAAATTAAAAATGTCCTCGAAAATCTGTATCATAAATACAGCCATCCCCGCTTTATTGACCCCGACCCTTTACAGTTCGTATATCTCTATTCCCGACCGCAGGATATGGAAATAGCAGCTTTCCTGGCGGCCCTGCTTGCTTATGGCAGGGTCCTGCACATCAAAAACAGTCTCATTCGCCTCTTTGCGTATATGGGCGATAGTCCCTTTGAATTTGTAAAAAATTTTGACAGGCGTAAAAGACAAAAAATTCATAATTTCAAGCATCGATTCACAACCGGCGACTGCCTGTCGGATTTAATGAAGCTGCTGCGCAATGTCCTCGCCCAGTATGGCAGTATCGAAAAATTCTTCCTTCAGGGCTATAACCCGAATGATGAAAACATCGTTCATTCGCTGGACAGGTTCTCCAATTCCCTTTTGACTATGTATGCTGAAAACCATAATGGCCGTCTCTCAAATGGTCTGCGATTCCTGCTGCCGAAACCCTCTGCAGGCAGCCCCTGTAAAAGATTAAATCTCTTCCTGCGATGGATGGTGCGCGACGATGACATCGACGCCGGCCTGTGGAAGTCCGTTGATAAAGCAAAGCTGATTGTCCCCCTCGATGTGCATATGGGCAGGTTGTGCAGAATCCTGAAACTTTACGACCAGAAATCGCCTTCTCTAACGGCTGCGGTGAAAATCACGGAAAGTTTCGCTCGAATCCAGCCGGCCGACCCCGTCAAATACGATTTCGCCCTCAGCAGAATCGGCATTCGTGACAACTGCACCGCCCGATACCGCAGCTCCTGCCGGCTTTGTGAGCTATACAGTTTCTGTTTCAAAAGCTGATTTAATATAATCGCCCGGAAAAGCTATGTCCGCCGATAAAGAAAAAATAAAAGTCTTGTTTCTTTGCACAGCCAACGCCTGCCGAAGCCAGATTGCAGAGGGCTGGGCCGGGCATCTCAAGTCCGATTGCATCGAGGCGTTCTCTGCCGGCACATCTCCGGCTGTTTTAAGTCAAACTGCCGTAGAGGTAATGGCCGAGGCAGGCGTAGATATCTCGCACCAAAAATCAAAACGTATCAGCGACCTGTCAGGAATCAGTTTCGATTACGTCATAACGCTTTGCGACAACGCCTCTGGAAATTGTCCCGTATTCCCTGGCAATGTTAGGCACATCCACAAACCGTTTCCTGACCCTGCTTTTACCGCCGGAACAAGACGGGAAATCCTGACTGCTTTTAGAAACATCCGCGACCGGATAAAAGATTTTGTCCGAAAGATGCCGGAAATACTCGAAACGGAATATAACAAACAAAAATGAACGCCGAACAAGTAGAAAAATATTCGTCCGCCATAACGCTTTCCGATATGGAAATCTTCGTCTTTCCAGAGCTGATGTATTCCCTTGTCCTTGCTGATATTATGAGTCCCGTTATATGGCAGTGGCGGGACATCGACTGCTTCAAAAAGCTGACCGGAAAAGACCCCTATAAAAAGCTGATGCGACTTCGGCAATTCATAATGGATGAGTTCGAATTTAATCTCGACCTCGAAACCTGGGGACTCACCAGCAGGATAAAAGAGCTTAAACGCTTCGAGGGCTTTATCCCCCCGCAGGTAATCGCACAAAGCAACGCCCTTTTCGGATACGAGGGCGACAAATATTATTTCGACGTCGATATCCGAAAGCATTTCGGCCTCGACAAATATGACAGCGACATCATCCCTTACTGGAAAACCGAAACCGTCGAAGCTATGAACACCTTTCGCCTCAAACCCGGCTATAATACCGCAGCCGGCGAATGTGTCTCACTCTCCGCTCTTTATGTCGCAGCGGCCTTTATCGTCTGCGGAATACCCCTCGAAGATATTTATATGCTTCTTACTCCTCTTCACTCCCAGAATTTCATCGACATAAAGGACGGCGCCCTCACCAATAATAGACGGCTCGTCACTAAGGCAATGTGGTTCAACGGCACCGCCATCTCCAACAAGGCCCAGCGGGCCCTGCGAAATGAAATCGTCACAATCGTCGCCCATCCCACCGGCCTTGTCCATTGCATTTATGATACCGCCACTATAAATGAAAAGGCATACCTGTATTTCATCGATAAGCTCAACTCATATTTAACGGCGGAGCTGACGCTTCAGGTATTGGCAAACTTCCTTCGCTCGAATAACCAATATCAAAAATTCTTTCAGCTCTGCCGCGATTGTCACGGCCAGCCGAACTTCCTAAAGGCCGAAGTCCTCTTCCATTATGAGCACAGTAGCACCTACAGAATAGCCGATACCACCTTTGATAAACTGCTTGCCGATGTCTCCGAAGAGGATTTCGTCCCGTTTCAGCTCCCCGGCAGAATCAGGTGCGACCTGCTCAATGAATTTATAGGGAAAGAAAAAATCGACCTGACAAGACCCGAAGGGAAAACCGCCTTAAGAAAATTCATCGAACCTGTTGTCCCTGATGCCGGCCGCTTTGTTGATGAGCTGGCTGACTTCACCCATATAGAAGCAAAATTGCCTTCTCTGGAAAAAACATTCTCGCCCATCGAGCCGGTTGAAATCCGTCCCGACTGGAATAGAGAGCAAATCATCGAATATCTCCGCCATATCCGCACCAAAAATACGACCGCAGACCTTGCCTTTTACGTCTGGCGTGATATGGAATCCTGCGATTGGGCGCCATTTGTCAAAGCTGCCGTCGAACGCAGCCCTGTCTCGATTGCTCTGACAAGCTCTATGTCCGTCGAGCAGGTCTATGACTGGCTTCGGCAAATGCCGGATACCTCCATTTATGACGGCAAACGCCTCGCCCAGCCCGATGAAGTCGCAAATTACAAAACCGGCGACGGCCTCGAAAAGGCCCTGCTGCTTGCCAACGTCATACGCAGTCGAACCCCCAAGGGTGATATAAATATGCTTGTAAATGGCGACGTTGTGCTTCTCAGGGCTGAAAACGACTACGCCTTCGTATCCCAAAAAAATCTCGAAAACAAAATTCAAATATCCGCAAATGGGGATATCAGAACGGAAAAATAAAACCGCTCGAAATTGTAAAATAAGAATTATTGAATACTTTTTTAAAAAATCATTTTTTTGCATTGACAAACTGAACAAATAGGACTATGTTAGTCCTATATAATATTAAATAGCTCAAACTGACCTGTTCTCACTGTCATTCCCGCGAAAGCGGGAATCCAGTGCGGTCAACGAGCGATTTTTAAGGCCGAGCTGTAAATGGATATCCTTCGCCGAAATACGGATTACGCCCTGCGGGCTATGGTAAACCTCGCGGAAAACACCGGCAAAGAGCCGATATCCGCAAGGCAAATTGCCCGGCAAGAAAATATCTCGTATCAGCTCACCTGCAAAATCCTCCAAAAGCTTAATGAGGCAATGCTCGTCAAAAGCTCTATGGGTCCAAAAGGCGGCTTTCAGCTCAGAAAAAAACCCTCGAAGATAAACCTCCTCCAGATAATATCAGCTATCCAGGGCCCTGTTAGGTTGAATAGATGTCTTTTGGGTGTTAATAAATGCCCCAAGCAGCCGAACTGTCTTGTTAGCAAAAAGCTCGCTGTCTTACAAAACTATATGAATAAATTCCTCGCTGAAATAACGCTGACGCAACTGCTGAAAAGAAAAGGTTATTTTAACAGAAAAAGCAGGTGATTCTTATGCTCAGATGTCCCGGACAAGACCAGCGGTTCTGGAAACCAGATGACATTTTTGACGTCAAATGCCCCAACTGCGGCCAGCCCGTCGAACTTTTCAAGGATGAGCCGAAGATAAATTGCAAGAGTTGCGGCAAAATGGTGCTTAACCCGAAAATCGACCTCGGCTGCGCCCAGTGGTGCCGGTACGCCCAGCAGTGCCTCGGCGTTGCTGCCTTGAAGGATCTGAACATCCTTCGTGACAAGCTCATAGACGAAATGAAAAAAGTCTTCGGTGATGACGGCAAGCGAATCAGCCACGCACTGGCCGTCCTCGATTACGCCGAAAAAATCCAAATCGTCGAGGGCGGCGACCCCCTCGTCGTCAAGGCCGCAGCTATCCTGCACGACATCGGCATCCATTCCGCCGAAAGCAAACACGGTTCTTCCGCCGGCAAATATCAGGAGCTTGAAGGTCCTCCAATCGCCATGCGCATCCTGAAAAATTTTGCCTTCGACGAGCAGACCATCGAGCATATCTGCAAAATCATCGCAAACCATCACAGCGCAAAAAATATCGACACCACCGAATTTAGAATTATCTGGGATGCCGACCACCTCGTAAATATCCAGGATGAATTTCCTCAAGCACCGAAAACAAAACTTGAAAAAATCATCAACAAGTATTTTAAAACCTGCACAGGCCGTCAAATCGCCATCGATTCGATTATAAAAAACAAACCCAATTGAAACTTAAAGGAGTGAATTATGTTTTGCTATCAATGTGAACAAACAGCAGGCGGCACCGGCTGCACAAAGGTCGGCGTCTGCGGCAAAGACCCCGACATCCAGAGTCTTCAGGACACCCTTATATTCGGCTTAAAAGGCATCGCCGCTTACGCCTATCATTCGCGGCAGCTTGGTCAAACAGATGCGCAAATTGACGCCTTTATGCACGAAGTAATGTTCGCAACACTGACAAATGTCGATTTCGACCTCGACCGGTATCTGAACCTTGTCCTCAAGGCCGGCGAAATGAACCTCCGCGCAATGGAAATGCTCAATAATGCCAACACCTCAAGATTCGGCAATCCCACGCCAGCCAGCGTGCAAAGAGGCACAAAAGCCGGCCACGGCATCGTCGTCACAGGCCACGACCTGCTCGACCTCTATGAGCTGCTGAAACAAACCGACGGAAAAGGCATTAACGTTTACACCCACGGCGAAATGCTCCCCGCCCACGGCTATCCGCAGCTTAGAAAATTCAAACATCTCGTCGGCAATTACGGCTCAGCCTGGCAGAACCAAAAGAAAGAATTTGACAGCTTCAGCGGCGCAATCTTAGTGACAACCAACTGTGTTATGATTCCCAAAGATAGTTACAAAGACCGGATGTTCACCTGCGGCATAGCAGGTGTCGCTGGCGTCAGGCACATCACCGGCAAAAATTTCACCGATGTTATTGACAAGGCCCTCTCGTTGCCGCCGCTTCCTGAAAATCCGCAGGGAATACTTAGCACCGGCTTTCACTATACCGCCGTCCTCGCCCTCGCCGACAAAATCGTTCCTGCCGTAAAAGCCGGCAAAATTAAACATTTCTTTTTCATCGGCGGCTGCGACGGCGCAAAGCCAGGCCGCAACTACTATACCGAATTCGCAGAAAAAGTCCCCAAAGACTGCGTCATACTGACCGCCGCCTGCGGAAAGTATCGAATAAACGATAAGGACTACGGCAGCATCGACGGCATCCCCCGCCTCATTGACACCGGCCAGTGCAACGATTGCTACGGCGCAATTAAAATCGCCCTCGCCCTTGCCGAGGCATTCAATTGCTCCGTCAACGACCTGCCTCTCTCGCTGGTTGTTTCCTGGTATGAGCAAAAGGCGGTCGCAATTCTCCTGACGCTTTTGTATCTGGGAATAAAAAATATTAAGCTCGGACCGTCTCTGCCGGCTTTTCTCAGCCCGAATGTCCTGAACCTGCTGGTGGAAAAATTCAACATCTCCCCAATTGGCAGCATCGATGACGATTTGGCCGAAATGCTCAGGTAATTAACGAAAGATTGCAACTATGGCTTTACGAAATATAGTAAAAATTGATGAGCAAAAGTGCAACGGCTGCGGCCAGTGCGTCGATGCCTGCGCCGAAGGCGCTATAAAATTAGTCAACGGAAAGGCAAAGCTCGTAAGTGACATTTATTGCGACGGCCTCGGCGCCTGCATCGGCCATTGCCCCCAGAACGCCATAACCATTGAAAAACGCCAGGCCAAGGAATTTGACGAAAAAGCGACTAAATCTCACCTCGCCGAGATGCAGCATCATAAAGAACACGCTGATTTTGCCTGCCCCGGGATGACGGCCAAACAGTTAAAAGGGAAAGGCAAAGCGCTAAACTCCAATACAACACCGGCGCCCTCACAATTGACACATTGGCCGGTCCAGTTGAAACTCGTCCCGCCGAACGCCTCCTATTTCGCCGGCGCCGATTTGCTTCTTGTTGCTGATTGTGTCCCCTTCGCTATGGGTGATTTCCACAGCAGGTTCTTAAAAGACCACAGTATTGTCGTCGGCTGTCCGAAACTCGATGACCCCGACTTTTATACCGAAAAACTCACAGCTATATTAAAAGAAAACAAACTGAACTCTCTGACCGTAATTCATATGGAGGTTCCCTGCTGCTTCGGCCTGACTCGCATCGCCCGCCAGGCCGTCGCCCAAAGCGGCATGAAGCTCTCTTTTGAAGATATCACTGTCAGTTTGCAGGGCAGTGTCATTAAAACTGAAAAAATAAAACCTGATGCCCGATAAAAGAATAGGTGCGTAATGGCTGATTTTGCCAAATCTATATTCATTGACTTCTGGGCCACCATCGCCGAGATGTCTCCCTATCTTTTGTTCGGCTTCTTCGTCGCAGGCATTCTTTCTGCCTTTGTTTCACAGCGATTCGTAGAAACGCATCTCGGCGGCCGCGGAATCTGGCCGATAGTAAAAGCCTCGCTCTTCGGCGTCCCGCTGCCTCTCTGCTCCTGCAGCGTTATACCGGTTTCGATGTCCCTGCACAGGCACGGCGCAAGCAGGGGCTCGACCATCGCATTTTTGCTCTCTACGCCTCAAACCGGAATCGACAGTATATTTGTCACTTTAAGTCTTCTCGGCCCGTTTTTCGCCGTCTTCAGACCCATCGTAGCATTCGCAACCGGCATCGTCGGCGGCATCCTCGTAGATGTATTTGACAAAACCGCAGAGGACAAAAACGGGTCGCAGAAATGCACCGACCAGTGCTGCACCGCCGAAAAAAATAATGGAAAAATTATCCGGGGATTAAAATACGGTTTTGTCACCCTTCCTCGCGACATCGGAAAACCGATGTTAGCAGGTCTCGTTGTCGCCGCCTTCATATCGGCGCTTGTGCCGGACGACTTCTTCGCCGAAAAACTCGGCACCGGCATATTCCCGATGCTCGTGATGATGCTCCTCGGAATACCCATTTACGTCTGTGCCACCGCCTCGGTGCCGATAGCAGCCGCCCTTATATTGAAGGGTTTGACGCCGGGCGCCGCCCTGGTCTTTCTTATAACAGGCCCAGCCACCAACGCCGCCTCTCTTATAATTATATGGAAAGCCCTGGGAAGCAAAACCGCCGTCATTTACCTTGTTTCCGTCGTCGTTTGTGCGCTCGCAAGCGGTATCCTGCTTGACTATATCGCCCCGACCCTCAGCATCCAGGTCGCCACCCACTCGCACCGGATGCTGCTGCCGACCGCCGTCAAATACGCCTCTGTTTTTGTCCTCCTGACGGTCTTATCCTTTGCCATCTTCAAAAAACCGGCACATCCTGATACCAATTAGGGCAGCGAAAATTCTTTTCCACAAATTTGCTGCACGACAAAAACAATGCTTGAATTCCTGTAAAAATATATTATACTTCTGCAATTCCGGCCTGGAATGTAAATAAAAAAAACCGGCCGTTTTAACCTTACTTTTACGGTAAATCAGATACTATGGAAAATAAACGCATCAGCAAAGTCAAAAGGCGGCGAAAAATGGGCTTTCGCGCACGAATGAGAACAAGAGGTGGCAGAAAAACGCTCAGCCGAAAACGACGTGTCGGACGGACCGTCAACTGCCTTTGAAAACCCGCAATAGGCGGAATCGAGAATCAACTAACAATTCTCTAATTAACCAATTCACTAATCCGCTAATTCCCTGCCTCCTGTTTCCCTGATGTCCTGATACCCTTCTTACTTCTGTGTGTGCTCTTTGTATATGCTTCTTGCCCTGTCAAAATCAGCCGCTTTTATCTTCAGTCTTTCCACAACTTCACCTGCCGACAGCGTCGAGAGAATGTCGCCGCTCGGGTCGCTCGCCGACAAAAAATGCGAAACGAATATTATTGCTCCAGGTGCGCTGAAGTTGCTGTCTATGAGCGGTGAGTGATGTCTTAATACGCCCTCCTGAACAATCGGCGAAAAATTCCACCTCCGGCAGATTTGCGCCCCTACCGAGGATGATTTCCCGGAATGGCTCAGAAAACTTTAGAGAATATCGAAACTGATGTCGCTCGAAAAGGCCGGCCCTTGAAGGACGGCTATTCTTCGTTTTGCAAAACAGGTGCTCTAAAAGACAATCGCAGTTGCCTCCTCAATTCCCTCCACAATTCCGGCAACATCGGCGGGGTTTGATATGCAGCCGTCAAAACCTTTCTGCATTAAAGCGGCAGACTCCATATTGCTCAACTGGTTCGCAAGAGCTATAATCCTGATTGTCTGCAGGCCCTCATCGCAGCGGACGCTTTTACAAATGTCTTTCGCATCTATGCCTTTAGCTAAAAGGTTCACTAATAGGACGTGCGGGACAAACTTCTGGACGATTACGCCGGTCTCAAAACTGCTCCGGGCGGTTTGCACATCGTAATTGGCCCTGGTTCGCAGGGTCTCCGCCAAAGCCGACGCTGCATCCTCGTTGCTATCCACTATAAGGACACGGATTTTGCCGGATGGCATTTCCACCGAAGGCATATTGTGCATCTTCATAAATCGCATCAGCTCGCTAACGGGTATTCGCCGGTCTTTGCTGCCGGGTATGCGGTAGCCTTTCAGTTGACCACTGTCAAACCACTTGGAGACCGTTCGAGGAGCGACATTGCAGATTCTGGCGACGTCTCCCGTAGTCAGCACGTTTCTACCTTTTGCCATTCTTTTTATTCCCTGTTACCGTATATTTATACTGTGTCCTGTGGTGTTTTTCGGCCTTAAACACAGGGCTGTTTACACAGAAGCCGTAATTGCCGACCCAATACCCTGATAAGCAGTTGTTCTTATAATAATACGTCCCATAAGTGCTTGTAATGTGTGCTGCCGGCGTGGCGTATGCCTGATATATTTCTTGCTTGCAGGGAAGCTTTTAATATAATTAGGAGCGTTTGCCTTTTTGTGCAGAGGCAATAACAAAATGATAATCTTTGGTCTGGAAATAGAGGTGGTTTAGCTATGGCATTGAAAATTTATTACGAAAAAGATGCGCCGATAGATGCGCTGAAGGGAAAAAAGGTAGCGGTAATGGGTTATGGCAGTCAGGGTCATGCGCATAGTTTGAATCTGCGTGACAGCGGCATAGAGGTGGCGGTGGCTGAGCTGAAGGGAACCGACAACTATAAACTTGCGCAGGAGCACGGCTTTGCGCCGGGCGATATAAAAACGGCTATGAACGGCGCGACTCTGGTTATTGTCACCCTTCCTGATGAAGTTCAGGCAAAAGTTTACGCCGAGCAGATTGCTCCGAACCTCAAGGCTGGTCAGACCCTCGGTTTTTGTCACGGCTTTAATATCCATTTCAAGTATATCGTTCCGCCGAAGGATATTAACGTCGTGCTGATAGCGCCGAAAGGCCCCGGCCATCTGGTCCGCAGTGAATTCCTCAAGGGCGGCGGCGTGCCGAACCTGATAGCCGTCCACCAGGATGCGACCGGCGACGCCAAAAAAATCGCTCTCGCCTGGGCAAACGGAATAGGCGGCGCAAGAGCCGGCATTATCGAGACAACATACAGGGAAGAAACCGAGACCGACCTGTTCGGGGAGCAGTGCGTGCTTTGCGGCGGCCTTACCGCACTCATTAAAGCCGGCTTCGAAACGCTCGTCGAAGCGGGCTATCAGCCGGAAATCGCCTACTTCGAATGTATGCACGAGGTCAAACTCATAGTTGACCTTATGTATCAGGGCGGACTCAGCTATATGAGGTATAGCATATCCAACACCGCTGAATACGGGGATTTGACACGCGGCCCAAGAATCATCACCGACCAGACCAGGGCTGAGATGAAAAACATTCTTGCACAGATTACCTCCGGCGAATTTGCCAAAGAATGGGTAAACGAATACAAGACCGGCTTGAAAAAGTTTAAAAACCTGTACGATAAAGACTACAACAGCCGACTGGAGAAGGTAGGCAGAAAGCTGCGGAAAATGATGAAGTGGATTGATTCCAAAGAGGTCTAAAAAGCCAATCTCGAATGTGTCATTCCTGCGAAAGCAGGAATCCAGACCATTGTAAATATACAAAAGCTTATTTTGGTATATACTCTAAATGCGAAAACATAAGGAAATTGCCGTGAGAACAGTAAAATTATTAGTCATCATTAGCTGCTGTGTTTTTTGCAGTTGCAGCGCAGTGAAGCACTTTCGACGGGAAAAACCTCCTTATGACCAGGAGCTTTCCGCCGGCTACGAACAGACAACGCTGAAGGCAAGCACTTCCGCTGACGTGCTTGCGGTTATTCACAAGCCTCAGTACGGCGAGCTGCTTAGCCAGAGCAAAAGCGTTATTGCTTCGCAGGGTCAGAAAAAACAGGGACATCAGCTCTGGTTCAATATGGTCGCCTTCAACGAAGACACGCTCGCTGCGATGCGAAAGTATTTCTTTACCGTTGATGAAAAAGGCAGAGCCTTCCTCGTTGGGCCGAGGCGCAGTCTGATATTTGAGAGTGAAATGGTATTGCAGCAGGATGTGCTTGACAAGCCCTATACGGATGAGAACTCAAGACAAATCGCAATACTGGAGCAGGTCCTGAACAGCACCCGTAAAGATATAGCTGAAGTTGCCCTTGATAATAAAGCCCTCGATATCTGCGGAATGTTAATCAATCAGACCTTGCAGACTGTTTTGCAGAAAATGGACGACTCGCCCGCCTTGGCGTCAAAGCTGGACGATGCTAATGGCTTCAATTTTGACCATATTACGCTCGGCAAAGGAAATATTCGAATGAATGTCGCCGACGATATTGTCAGCGCCAAGGTAAAGCTGGGGTCGATTACGTGGACATTTGAAGACCCGTTTGCTTTAGAAGAGTAACTGCAGTCCAGTAACATCACCCTTCAAAAACCGCCTCTGTCACAGGCGGTTTTTCTTTTAGGGTGTTTGTCATTCAAAAAAAAGAGCGGGTCTATAAGCCGAGTTCTGTCCCCCGCCATTTATGGCGGGGCGGCGGTCATTTATCTGGGCCTGCCGTCACCGGCCGGCTCAAGCGACCTACCTGCTGTTAATGCCCGGGCCAGGCGCCAGCATCTTGGTCTTGCAGGCGGTGGGGTTTGCCCTGCCGGCGATGTCACCATCGCCGCGGTGCGCTCTTACCGCACCTTTTCACCTTTGCTTGCCCCGATTACTCGGAACGTCAGCCGTGTATTTTCTGTGGCACTTTCCCGCGGGTTGCCCCGGGTGGCCGTTAGCCATCACCGTGCCCTGTCCTGCTCGGACTTTCCTCCCCGCACCTATTTTGAAAATCGACCATCGAACAATATCCAAAGTGCCGTTTGTAAACCAACGCATAGCTGCTGAACGACCGTCAACTTTCAAAATAGGTGCGGGGCGACCGCCCGACCCACTCTTTAATAGCATTATAACAGAACTTCGTTCTATTTTCCAGCGGTGATTTCGATATGTCTTTTGAAATGCTCGTCGTCTGTCTCGGGAAAATCGCTTCTGTAATGGACGCCCCGGCTTTCCTTGCGCATCTGCGCCGCCTGCGCCATCAAAAGGGCCACCGTCAGCATATTCTGGCATTCCCAGTCCTGCGGCTGCTCGAAGGTCTTGTCCATAACATACCGCTGCCAGAACCTCACAATCTCCTGCGTTTCCATAAGAAGCTGGGCCTTCCGGATAATGCCCACGTTTCGCCACATAAGAGCCCGAAGCGAGTTCCTGACATCGGAGGTATTTAACAACGTCCGGTTCGAATGAGGAATTTGATGTTTTATCCGGCGGTGTTTGATACCGGCGGCATCCGTCTTTTTTATACGCCGGCAGGTCGATTGCCCGGCTATCTTGCCGAATACCAATCCTTCCAGCAGCGAGTTACTGCCGAGCCGATTGGCGCCGTGCAGGCCGGTGACTGCCGCCTCGCCGCAGGCATAAAGATTTTTGATGTTTGTCGCAGCTTCAGCGTCGGTCTTTACGCCGCCAATCATATAATGTGCGCTGGGCCGAACCGGGATTAAATCCCGGCTGACGTCTATACCGAAACTTTCACAAAGTTCGCTGATTGTCGGGAACCTCTTTGTAAAATGTTCCTTGTCGAAGTGTCGGACGTCCAGATAGACATGCGTCGATTTGGTTTTTAACATCTGCTCGAGGATGGCACGGCTTACTATGTCACGCGGCGCCAGCTCGGCGGACTCGTGATAACTTTTCATAAAGGCGCGTCCCTTGTTGTCACGCAATATGGCGCCCTCGCCGCGAAGCGCCTCGGTCACCAGCGCTCGCGAGGCGCCCGCAACATAAAGCGTAGTCGGGTGAAACTGCATAAACTCAAGGTCCTGCAATACGGCCCCCGCACGGTAAGCCATAGCGATGCCGTCGCCGGTTGCAACGTCAGGATTGGTTGTTTCACGGTAGAGCTGTCCTGCTCCCCCGCTTGCCAGTATCGTCCCTGCCGACCAGATTATTTGAGGCCCTCTCTTGTCATAACCGATTATCCCGATACACCCGTTGTCGCCGTTGCTGAGCAGGTCGATGACGTAAAAGTTTTCGATTATTTTGATGTTCGGGTTCTGCCTTGCCTTTCTTATGAGCGCCTCGGCGATTATTCGGCCGGTTTCATCCCCGTGGGCGTGGGCAATACGGGCGTGGGTGTGTCCGCCTTCGAGCGTAGCGGCGATATGTCCGTCAATCAGGTCAAAATCAGTGCCCCACCGAAGCAGTTGCTCGATGAGCTGCGGGCCCTGTCGAACGACCATCTTGACTATTTCTTCATCGCTTATGCCGCAGCCGGTGCTGAGGGTATCGGCTATATGTGATTCGAAACTGTCTGGTTCCTTAAGCACTGATGCTATCCCGCCCTGTGCCATCCAGGTATTGCTGTCCTGTATAGTGCCTTTGCACACGACGATGACGTCGCACTGCTCAGCCGCTTCGATGGCCGCGCGAAGCCCCGCAATGCCCGCCCCGATTACAAGGCACTCCGTAAAAAGCTGGGGCGTCGAGACAGAATCAATAGATACTAAGTAGCGTCTGAACTCCGGCTGGTCAATCATAAATCTTTACCTTATTTAGTGGCGTTGTTGTAGTTTTGTCCATTTCAGGTAATGATACCTGATAGTATCGTCTTTGAAAACCGCTTTCTTATAGCAACTAACAAAAAACCGTCATTGCGAGGAGCGTTAGCGACGAAGCAATCTCCTTTTTCTGACAACAAAATTTCTGCTGCGAACGGCTCAATTAAGCCGAAAAATACATTCAGATACGGCTGATTTATGCCTGAATTTTGCTTTTGCAAAGACGCTGTTGGTTTAGTGATTATGGCGGTAAAAAATAGTTTGCTCCCAGATTATATTGCGATGGTCGTTGTTATTTTAATAGCCATCGGCACGGTATTTGTCTTTTCAGCGTCCGCCAATGTCACTCAGGAGGTCAGCTTGCAGGAGTTTTACAATTCTACGGCCCTGCGACAGATTCTCTTTTTCCCTCTTGCCTGTGTCCTTCTTTATACGGCCTCCTGCCTGGATTATCGCAGATTTGCCCTGACCGCCGGCTGGTTCAGGTGCCTGACCATTTATTTATTGTTTATCAGTCTGCTCTTGCTGATACTCGTCCTGTTCCCGCAGTTCGGCGTCGAAATAAACCGTGCCCGCCGGTGGCTGAGGTTTCCTCTCGGCCCTGTAACGATAAATTTTCAGCCGTCCGAGCTGGCGAAATGGACGATTATCTTTTTCCTGGCCGCGTTCTGTGATAAATTCGGCGATAATATAAAATCTTACTGGAGGAGATTTGTCCCCCTCTGTCTGGTCGTGGCAGCGGCAGTCGGATTAATACTCCTTGAAGACTTCGGAACCGCAGTGTTCATATCTCTTTTAAGTCTTCTGTTATTGATAATAGCCGGTGCAAAATGGTGGCACATCCTCACCCCCCTGCCGTTTGCCGCTATTGCTTTTCTCGCAGCGGTAGCTTATCACCCCGCCCGATTACAGCGAATCATCGCCTTCTTAAATCCGCAGCGATTGGCCGACTCCGCCGCTTATCAGCCGACACAGTCTCTTATTGCGCTCGGCTCAGGCGGCCTGTTCGGCAAAGGGCTTGGCAATGGTATCTGCAAGTATGGCCATCTGCCTGCAGACACGACGGATTTCATCCTCGCTATTATAGGCGAAGAGCTTGGCTTCGTCGGGACCTTCACCGTAATTGTCCTTTTTATCATTTTTGTTTCGCTGGGGATTGTGGTGGTTATGCGATGTGACGACCGTTTCGGGCAGCTTTTGGCCGGCGGCATCGTTTTGACTATTGCTGTTCAGGCGGCTCTTAATATCGGCGTTGTCACGGTTGTGCTGCCGACAAAAGGCATACCTTTGCCTTTTGTAAGTGCCGGCGGGACCAGTATGCTGCTCTCAGCCATCGCCGTCGGTATCCTGCTGAACATCGCAAAGCAATCCACTCAAAAACCGATAGGTTGATTAGCTCCGTCATCATTTATCCGCCTGTGGTGGACTATGACAGGGTTATTATTTGAACCCTATCCCCGCTTTTCCGCAAGTTCCAATTATATCTAATAAATTTCTTGGTTTTCCCTTTTTTTAAGCATTATTATTTGTAGTATATTTCTATTGATGACAGATGGCTCAAAACTCGAAAATAGAATGGACTGAATCTACATGGAACCCGGTTACTGGCTGCTCAAAGGTCAGCATGGGCTGCAAAAACTGCTACGCTGAACGTATGTCCTTGCGTCTTAAAGCTGCTGGTAGTCGCAATTATGTAAATGGTTTTCGCGTGACGCTACATCCCCACGCCGTCAAAATACCTCTACACTGGAAGCAACCTCGCACAATTTTTGTCAATTCGATGGGTGACCTGTTTCACTCCAGTGTCCCCTTTGATTTCATATACAAAATCTTTGATGTTATGTGTCAGGCATCACATCACCGGTTTCAGGCATTGACCAAACGTTCTCTTCGTTTGCTCCAATTAAGCCCAAAGCTTCCTTGGCCGCAGAATGTATGGATGGGTGTCACCGTAGAAAATGCCCGTTTCGCTTTTCGCATAAACCACCTTAAGCAAACTCCTGCTGCAGTAAAGTTTATATCTTTCGAGCCGCTCTTGGGCCCAATCCCCAATATCAATCTTGAAGGTATCGATTGGGTCATTGTCGGCGGCGAATCCGGCCCGAACGCAAGACCGATGGACCCCGCGTGGGCTATTGACATACGCGACCAATGCCTTGCTGCGGATATTCCCTTCTTCTTCAAACAATGGGGCGGTGTAAACAAGAAAAAAAAAGGCCGATTACTAAGTAGGAACGCAAAAAGATTCGTTTGAAGAGTATCTTATTGGCGATACTCCTTATAGGGGAGCAAAATTGTGAAAAGGAGTTCGCCATGGGACGTGGAATCAAACTTACGCCTGAACAATG
>Ga0315289_10001509_pt1 | contig 36258 bp, 55 predicted proteins | sample YL17G11_40_MG_FD_203452 | JGI IMG/M metagenome (GOLD analysis project Ga0315289, IMG submission 203452) | Sediment microbial communities from Yellowstone Lake, YNP, Wyoming, USA - YL17G11_40 | ecosystem: Environmental > Aquatic > Freshwater > Lake > Sediment | place: USA: Wyoming | collected...
GTCTGAAATTATTGTGTACGGGTTTGTAGGAATCTCTTATGCCAGGGCCATTACCTAAAAATCCATTGCTCAAGCAGCGTAGAAACCGGGTGGCTACGCGTGCGCTGCTGCCCGCGGAGTCGGCGCCGATCGTGGGTATGCCTGCGCTGCCAGATAATCCGCTGGGGAAGTGGCACAAACTCACGGAGACGTGGTGGGGTGACGTTTGGGCATCGCCGTTATGTCACGAGTACATGCGGGCCGACCTGGGATCGCTGTATCGGTTGGCGGTGTTGGTCAATGCGTTTTGGGAAACCGGAAAATTGGCTGTGGCAGCGGAGATCAGGCTGCTCGAACGGGAGTTTGGACTCACCCCACTAGCCCGCAGGCGGCTCGAATGGACGGTGGCGCAGACCGAGGAGGCCGTGGATCGGCACGAGAGCGCCAGGGCCAGGCGCGCAATAATCGTCGATGCGGCTGATCCGCGGGGAGCGTTGAGATGACCATATTGACAATCCCGGCGCTCGACACGGAGCGATTTCCATCGCTTGGCGGCCAGGTGTGCGACTTCATCGAGAGCTATCTGGTCCACGGGCCAGGCGATCTACGCGGGTCGCCGGTCAAACTGGACGAGGAAAAACGCGCTCTGATCTGGCGGATGTACGAAGTGTATCCCCAGGGGCACGAACATGCCGGGAGGCGTAGATTCAAACGGGCGGCGATCAGCCTGCGGAAGGGCAGCGCCAAAACGGAGCTGGGGGCGCTGATCACGGCGGTGGAGCTGCACCCGGAGGGGCCGGTGCGCTGCGATGGGTTCGACGCCAAAGGGCAGCCGGTGGGCATTGGGGTTGTGGATGCCTACATCCCGATGGTGGCATACACCGAGGAGCAATCGGACGAGCTGGCCTACAACGCGCTGAAGGTGATCCTGGAGTACAGCCAGGTGGCGGACGCGTTCGACATCGGCCTGGCGCGGATCATGCGGACCGGGGGAGACGGCAAGGCGGTGAGTCTCTCGGCGGCGCCGGATGCACGCGATGGGGCACGCACGACCTTCCAGTTGTTCGACGAGACGCACCGCATGAACACGCCGCGGCTGCGCCAGGCGCACACGACGATGCTGGCGAACATCCCGAAGCGCTATCTCTCGGATGCCTGGACGCTGGAGATCACTACGGCGCCGGCGCCAGGTGAGAACTCGGTGGCCGAGGCGACGATGGAATACGCCCGGCAGGTAGCCGACGGGAAGATCGAGGACAGCCGGCTATTCTTCTTCCACCGGCAGGCCAGCGACCAACATAATTTGACGACTCCAGAGGGCGTGCGGGCGGCAGTGCTCGAGGCGAGCGGACCGGTAGCCGAATGGAGCGACATCGATGGCATCTGCGAACAGTGGCGCGACCCGACGACTGACAAATCATACCTGGAGCGCGTCTGGCTCAACCGGTTGGTGCGCTCCTCGGAGCGAGCATTCGACATCCTGGCGTTCGATAAATTGGCGGACGCCGACTACATGCCGCCCAACGGCGACATGATCACCCTGGGTTTTGACGGGGCGCGCTGGCACGATGCAACGGCAGTCGTCGGCACGCACGTCGAGACGGGATTCCAGATGCTGCTGGGTCTATGGGAGCGTCCGGAGTCGGCAACGGATGGAGAATGGGAAGTGCCGGCGGATGATGTGGACGGCGTGGTGGCGGAGGCCTTCGAGCGCTGGAACGTGTGGCGGATGTACTGCGATCCACCGTATTGGGAGAGCACGGTGGCGGGGTGGGCGGGGAAGTACGGCGAGAAACGGGTGTTCGAGTGGTGGACGAACCGCCAAAAACCGATGGCCTACGCGATCAAGTCGTACGCCAATGCGATCGCGACCGGCGAGCTGCTGCATGACGGAAATCCGCACCTGAGACGGCATCTGGGAGCGGCCGTGCGCCGAAATCTGCGCATCCGGGACGAGGAAGGCTTGCCATTATGGACGATTTATAAGGAGCGGCCCGATTCGCCGTTCAAAATCGATGCGGCGATGGCCGGGATTTTGAGCTGGGAAGCGCGCAATGACGCGCTCACGGCGGGAGTCAAGACCCGAAAGACCAGCGTATACGAGGCCAGAGGAGTTGTGGCAGCATGAATTTCTTGCAAAAATACCCCGAATTAAGGCAAGTTTTGGTCAATTTGAAGTCGGGAACAGCCTTCAAAGGCGTCGTTTTCCAACGAAAAAGCGATTATCTGGTGCTAAAAAGCGCAGAAATCATTCAGGACCGGGGCCAGGCGGCCAAGAAACAGCCGGTGGATGGCGAGGTGCTGATCTTCCGGGCAGATATTGACTTCATACAGGTGATTTGATGGCTGCAATCCAGACTCTCGGTACTATCGCAGCGCTGCAACCGTCCTGGTCGCCGGGGAGGACCTACATGGGCGTGCGCCTGTACGATTCGTTCAATTACGACTACGCGGCGTTGTACCGGATGCAGCCCAACGTGCGCACGTGCGTCGATTTTCTGGCCCGAAACGTGGCGCAGTTGGGCCTGCACTCCTACCGGAGGGTGGATGATACCGACCGGGTGCGACTGATGCCGGGCGATCATGGGCTGCCGCAGGTGCTCTCCAGGCCGCTGCCGGCTGACTACAAGATGACGAGTTACCGCCTGATCGAGGCGCTGATGGCGGATTTAGGGGTATATTTCAACGGTTACTGGCTCAAATTGCGCAGTGGAAGGGATTTAACCGGACTTTTGCGCATCCCGCCGATGTATATGACGGTGAAGGGCGGGTTGATCCCCACCCAATATACGATCACGGCTAGTGGGCAGCTCTGGAAGCTGCAACCTGATGAAATCGTGCACTTCCGGGGTTATAACCCGGAGAATGCGGTCAGCGGGCTATCGCCGCTAGAAACTCTGCGGCGGGTACTGGCCGAGGAGCAGGCCGCCGGCAAATATCGGGAGGAATTTTGGCAGAACGCGGCGCGGATGCGGGGGATCATCGAGCGACCGGCTGAAGCGCCGGAGTGGAGCGACCCGGCGCGCGAGCGCTTCATGGCCGAGTTCGCGGCGCTGTATGCGGGCGAAGAGACCGGCGGCAAGACGGCGGTGCTGGAAGAGGGCATGAAATTCACGGAAGGGAGCTTCAACCCGCAGGAGAGCGAGTACCTGGGCGGGCGGAAGTTGACGCGGGAGGAATGTGCCCGCGCTTATCATATCCCGCTGCCGATGGTGGGCATTTTGGAGCATGCCACGTTCTGTCTACCTGCTCATGTACCGGTGTTTACGGCAGAGGGACCACGCCCTATCGCTGAGATACGAGTGGGAGATCAAGTCTGGAGTCATAGTGGTGATGGATTCATTTTGAAGCAGGTTACGCGGTCAGGTCAAACGGGCATCAATCCGATCCTGCGTATTAAGACACAAAATCGGACGTTGGACGTGAATCCAACACATCCAATTCTAGTTCGACGTTTAGCTAAAGTGGAGGGTATACCGGATCCGGATGCGGGCGCAAAGGTGCGAGCCGGTCAATCTCGGTGGCATTATGAAGTGCAACATATTTATATGCCGGCAAATGAGATCAAATGTGGCGATATTCTGGTGGTGCTGAAGAAATTACCAGAGGGAAAATCTTGTCAAGCGATAGAGCGGATGGAATTCTTTGGTCTCTTGATAGGTGATGGGAATATCTATCCCAAGACCGGAAGCGTTTCTATCGCGAGGGCAAACGATGCGCTATATATGGATCACTATCGGAATATTATGCGCAAGGAGTTCAAGTCTTTTGGCCGTCGCGGGAACGGTAAGATGAGAGATGTGCCCATGCAGCCTGTGGCTCTGGTGGAAGGGGATCGGCAGACTCGTTTCGCGTCCGTGATGGTTGTAGAGGAGCTAACAAAACTTGGCCTATCTGGAACGGCGCATACCAAGCGCGTTCCTGGCTGGGTATTCGGCGCAAGTCATGCTGAGCAGTTTGCGTTCTTGCGTGGCTACTTGGACGCTGATGGATCGGTTGATAAGCGCGGCAAAATCAGCTATTCTTCTTGCAATCCTTTACTCATCGAAGATATCCGCCATCTGTGCATGAGCCTGGGAGTGGCCGTCAACAATGTTTATCACCGAGTTGGACGGACGGTGCTGCCGACCGGCGACAACGGGGACGTCGATCAATGGACTATTGTTTGTTCGGATCCCAAAGCGAATCTGATGATCGGTTCATATGATCCGCGCTATCAGGAGCGATGGGCCAATGCGCGCAGCTGGGGCAAGAAAGCCAAGAATTACCCGTTTGCGAGAGGTAGAAATTCCGAGCCTCCGGTCGGTTGTGAATATTCGCGTGTAGTTTCTATCGAAGACCTTCCGGCAGAGCCAGTCTATGACATTGAAGTCGAAGGCAGTCATAATTTTATTGCGGCGGGTATCGTAGTTCACAATTCGAATATTACCGAGCAACATAAAAACTTGTATCAGGATTCGCTGGGGCCGTGGCTGGTGATGATCGAGCAGGACATCGAGCTGCAGCTGCTGCCAGAATTCGCCGACAGCGACGATGTTTACGTCGAGTTCAACATCATGGAAAAATTGGCCGGGTCATTCGAGGATCAGATCAAATCTTTCCAGGCGGCAGTAGGGCGACCGTGGATGACGCCCAACGAGGCGCGCGCCCGGATGAACATGCCGAGCATGGACGGCGATGCGGATGAGCTGGCTACCCCATTGAATGTGATCGTCGGGGGTCAGGCCTCGCCGCGTGACAGCGCCCCGCCCGGAAAATCGGCAGCGGCTGGAGAATGGCAGACCGGGTCTGCGCCGCAATTCTCGAAGGCACGGCGGTTCGACAGCCATTTCCCGGAGCTGCGCGCCCGGTATGCGGAGAAATGGACGAGCGTGCTGACCACGTTCTATAAACGGCAGGAGCGATCGATCGTCAGCCGGGTACCGGCAACCATCCAGGACGGCAAAAGTGTGATCGGCGGCTCGGTGTGGTGGGACGATGAGCGCTGGAACAACGAATTAGGCGTCGATCTGTTGAAGCTGAACCGGGCCACGACGCTGGCCTACGCCGAGGCAATGGCGCAAAAGCTGGGGGCGGAGATCGAGGATTGGGACATGTTCGAGGCGCTCATGCTGCCCTGGCTGGCCGAACACTCGAGGATCCAGGCGGAGAGCATCAATAACCACACCAAAACGGCGCTGGATGAGGCTTTGATGCAGCCGGAGGCGCTGGAGGCGGTGAAAAATGTATTCGTGGTGGCGCTGAGCGCCTGGGTGGGACGGGAAGTGATCGGGGCGATCACCTCTGCGGCTAATTTCGGCTCGATGGAGGCGGCCAGGGCCTCGGGCAGCGTGGGGAGCAAGACCTGGCACGTCAACAGCGGCAACCCACGACCCAGCCACGCAGCGATGGACGGCGAGACGGTGGGGATCCGGGACAATTTCAGCAACGGACTGCGCTGGCCGGGCGATCCGCAGGGAAGCGCGGACGAAAACGCAAATTGCCAATGCAGTGTGGAATTTTCGTGATTGCGGATTGCCGCAATCCGATTGAGGTGTGAGATGACGGAAAACAGGAGTTTTCGATGACGGAAAACAGGAGTTTTCAATGAAACAAAAAATTTATACCGGGCTGATCCAACTGAAGGCGGATGGCAAGGAAGGTGAGTTCATGGCCGAGTTTGCCACGCTCAACGTGATCGACCACGACAAGGACGTGACGTTACCTGGGGCGTTCCACGATGGGCAAGGGACGCTGATCGAGCCATGGAATCATAGCTACGGCATGCTGCCGGTCGGGAAGGGCGTGATTCATGAAAAGGAGAACAAGGCCATCATAGAAGGCCAATTTTTCCTGGATGTTCAATCCGGCCTGGAGCATTACCGGGTGGTCAAGGCGCTCGGTCCGCTTCAGGAATGGTCGTACACTTTCGAGATCGAAAAGGCCAGCCAGGGGAAATTCGAGGATCAGGATGTACGATTCCTGGAGGGATTGGATGTTTGGGGCGTGGCCCCGGTCACGCGCGGAGCAGGGATCGACACCCGAACCACGGACATCAAGGGCGCAAAGCCCTTCCCTAATGAACATTCATGCCGGCTTCGTCCGCCAGGCGATTTCCAGGCGGACAGCTTCCGGCGCACGACGCGGGCGCACGAGGGAAAGAAATATGATGTCATCATGGGAAAACTGAAAGACGAAGATACCATGACCGAGCAGGCCTATCGCTATCCCAAAGAAACCTGGGAGGCAGCCGATGCCCGCGCGCATTGCAAAGGTCATGATGGTAGTTTCGAGCCTGCAAAGGCTCTTAATGCTCAGGGCGACGGCGAAGACGAGGCTGGCGAACGGGGACGTTCGCAGGGTAAGTCGAGCGGCATCGAACTGATACGGACCCGATTAGATATTCTAGAAATTGAAACCGGCGTAGAACCGGAGGAGGAATAAATGTTCATTCTCAAGGAATTACATGAGAAATATCAAAAGGCGCTGCTGGCAGCGCGCGACTTGTGCGACCTGGTGGAAAAGGAAAAGCGCGATTTCACCGAGGACGAGCGCGGCAAGGTGTCCGCGGCGCTGAAAGAGGCGAATGATCTGAAGACGCAGATCAAACAGGCCGAGGACGATCAGGCGATGCGCAAGCAGATCGAGGCCTTGGGCGAGTTCGGCGAACGCCAGACCAGCGATGGTGGAAACACTCAGCCCAAGGGCGCGAAGACCCTGGGGCAGCGGTTCCTGGATAGCCCGGAATGGCAGGCCTGGTTCAAGCAGATTGCTCCAGATGGGCATATCTCGGAGAGTCGCAAAGGAATCAGCAGCCCGGCGGTGATGATCAAAGACTTCGGCATCTTCCCCCAGCGCAAGGAGCTGATCACCGGGTTGGCCGATAACAGCGCCGGGGCGTTCGTGGTGACGGAGGATACCGGGATCTATGAGCCGATCGGGCGCTACCCGGTGACACTGCGTGACCTGATCAGCGTGCGCACGACCACCAGCGACACGGTGGAGTTCGTGCGCCAAACCAAACAGATCACGGAGGCGGCGCCCACGCCGGAGTCCAATGTCAAATATGTGACCGGCTACCCGGGTGAGATCGACGGCAAGAAGCCCCAGGGCGAAGTCCATTGGGAGCGGGTGCACGAGACGGTCAAGACGATCGCCGTGTACGTGGGCGCAACCAAGCGCGCCCTGGCGGACGTGGGGCAGCTACGCGGCTTGATCGACCAGGAGCTGCGCGACGACCTGGTGGACGCGCTAGAAAACCAGCTCTTCAACGGCAACGGCATCGGCGAGAACTTCCTGGGGATCAACAACCAACCCGGCACACTGGTGCAGGCGTTCAATACGAACGCGCTGATCACGGCGCGCCAGGCGATCACCACGCTGTTGGTGATCGGACGGCAAATGCCGACGGCGTTCGTGTTCAATCCGCAGGACTGGGAGACGATCGACCTGCTGCGGGATCTCAATGGGAACTTTCTGCGGGGCAATCCGTTTGGAGCAGGGCCGAACACGCTGTGGGGCGTGCCGGTGGTGCAATCGTTCCACACCGCCCAGGGCGCGGCCTGGCTGGCCAACTGGCGCAAAGCGGTACTTTGGGACCGCCAACAGGCGACGATCAGCGCAACTGACAGCCACGAGGACTGGTTCATCCGAAATATGATCGCCATTTTGGCCGAACTCCGCGCGGCGTGGGGTTTGATCAGACCCCAGGCATTCGTTCAGGTTCTGATGGCATAAGCCGGGCAATTTGCGTCGGTTTATGCGGGGGATGTGGAGTCATCTCCACATCCCCCGAGTGGAGAGCTCATGGTCGAACAGCAGAGCATTATCGCAGAGCGAGGTGTGTTATACGTAGCTTACGGCGAGAAAGCGCGGGAGCAGGCGGGCGTAAGCATCCGCACGGCGCGCAAACAGGCCAAGGGGCTGCCGATCGCCGTGGTGAGCGATACGCCGATGACAGGTGTGGAGCATAACATCTACCACCCGGAAGCCGACCGGGGAGCGCGCACGCAAAAGACGCAGATGTACAGGCTCAGCCCGTTCGAGCAGACTCTGTTCCTGGACGCTGACACCGAGATGCTGAGCAGCCCGGCGGGGGGCTGGGAGCTGTTGAAATATGTGGACCTGGTGCTGACGCAGGATGTAACACGGATTTTCGCTGAAAACCACTGGCCGCATCTCAATAAAGACGAGGTGGCGGCGACGACGAAGCTGCTCGGAACCGGGCAGCACCTATATTACAACAGCGGTGTGATCTTCTTCCGGCGCAACGATCGGACGGCAGCAATGATGGACGCCTGGTACGCGGAATGGCTGCGCTGGAATCTGCACGACCAAATGGCGCTGCTGCGGGCCATCCACCAGCACCCGGTGCGGATCGCGCCGATGCGGGCGCCCTGGAACACGCACCACCAAAAAGAAGCGCAGTTCATCTACCACAAGCACCGCCAGGCGCGGCGGGAGGGTGCGCCGCAATGATCGTACCTTCCGCAGAAATCAAGCGAGCATTGGCGATTGCCCATCAAATTCCGGGCTTGTACCGCCAGAGCGAGGCCGCATTTCTCTACCGACTGGCGCGGCGACGTGGAAACCTGGTCGAATTGGGCTGCTGGATGGGCCGGACGACGGCCATCATGCTGCAGGCGGCGGCGATCTGGGGCGCAGAGCTGACCACTGTGGACGCTTTCACGGCGATGCCGAACCAGCGGAAACGCGCAACGCCAGAACGATGGCGAGCTAATCTCAAAGATATTGGATTAATACCGCCCAATTTGCTGGCTATGACCACCAATGAAGCTGCAGAAGTCTACTCGAACGAGCAGATAATCTCACTGCTTTTCATCGATGCGAACCACACACGCGAGCAGGTTAGCCGCGACCTGGCCAATTGGACACCTCGCATCAAAATTGGCGGCGTTGTAGCCCTCCACGATATGTTTTATTCCTCCATCACCGGCGTTTGCCTGGCGGTAGTGAATTGGTGGAGTACCGCGCGGTGGGAATATATTGGGCAGAGAGATTACACGATTGCATTTCGGAGGATGCGCTGATGACAACGAGAACCGCCACGGTTCGACAGTCGACGATGACAATCCGCTTACAATCCTACCCGATGATGGACGAGGCGGAGATCGCCGCGCTGCGAAAATTATTGTTTGCGCGCAAACCAAAACGCGTGCTGGAGTGGGGTTCGGGCGGCTCGACCCTATACTGGCCCCGAATGTTTCCGGCGATGGATTGGGTTTCGGTGGAGCATAACCCGGATTACGCGTGGGCGCTGAAAGGCAAAATAACACCCAACGTAACCCTGCTGCGATTGGATTACCCCGAATATCATGAGCTGACCCCTGAGCAAGTTGGTATGTACGACCTGATCATCGTGGATGGGCGTCACCGGGTACGCTGCCTGGACATCGGGCGTGATCTGCTGGCGCATGGCGGCGCGGTCGTGCTGCACGATGCCGGTCGGGAACGGTACGCCCCGTGCCGAAAATTCTACCGGACGATCGTCGTTCTGCATCCGCCCAAAAAAGCCAGAGACCCGCGCGGCCTGTGGCTCCTGACCGAACCGCGGCCAACCAAGGTATTCGGAGTTGGTCTATCCAAGACCGGCACCAACTCGCTCAATGCAGCCCTGGAGCGCCTGGGATATAAGGCCCTCCACTACCCAAGCCCACGCCAGGTGATGGAATTGGCGCAGGATTACGACGCCCTGACGGATACACCCGTGCTCGCCTGTCTGGAAGCACTCGACCAGCACTATCCCGGCGCCGTCTTCGTACTGACCACCCGCGCAGAGGAAAGCTGGCTCGAATCTTGCCGGAGTCATTGGGAACGGGTCAAGCCATCGGACGTGGGCGCCTGGAACCGGCGAAATGTGTATGGGATCGTGGAGTTTGACGAAGCTACCTTCCGCCGCGTTTACCACGAGCATAACCGGCGGATCAGGGACTATTTTGCCGGGCGACCCTGGAAACTGGTCGAGATGGATATTGTCGCCGGGGACGGATACTCCAAATTATGCCCGGCCTTGGGACTGGAGGCGCTGGATGAGCCATTCCCACATGCCAGCGCTGCAAAGGAACTTTCATGATCGAGCGAGGAGTCGTTTACATGTGCTGGGGCGAACCGGCGATGAAAGAGGCTGAGGCTTCGATGCGCTCTTTGTGGAAAAAGGAGCCGGACATGCCGGTGCTGGTCGTGGGAGATGGGGAGACGTGCGATCGGGTCGCCGCGCATTTCGCCGGGCGAGAGCAGGTTTCGACGCACAAATGCTACGTGGACCCGTTCACCAGCCAGACAGCATTCGGATTCAAAGCTGGCAGGATCAAGCCGCTGCTGGCCGGGATCAGCCCGTTCGAGCAGAGTCTGTACGTGGACGCGGAGACGGAGTTCAAGATTTCACCTAAGATCGGGTTCGATTTACTGGAGCACTGGGATTTCGTGGTGGCGGAGGCTGAGATCCGCAGCCTGGCTAACTCGTTCCTGGATCATACCGAGGCGGACCGGACGGCGGCCTGGCTCAAGACCCCGTACATCTTGTACCACAATTCCGGGATGCTATTCTGGCGAAAAAATGATGCTACTGCACATTTGTTCGAGCTATGGGCATCGGAGTGGCTGAGATTCAAGGGCTGGGATGAGCAGGTGGCGCTGCTGCGGGCGCTGTTGAAATCGGATGCGCTTTTTTTGAACGTGCCCTTTACCTGGAACTGCCGCGGGCCGAAGGGCGCCTATCTGCTCTATCATCGCTTCGCGTCCAAAACCGCCCGGAAATTCCAGGGCGGGCGCTACGCCTCACCCCGTCTCGAAGTCCATACGCCGGCGCGATCGGTGGTGCGGGTGGAGCTGGCGCCGGGGCGTTTCGTGAAATGTCACGCCGGCGACGAGGAGCAGGTGCTGGCGCATTTCAGGCAGATGATGGCGGGGCACCGGAAAAAATAACATGATCATCAATCCGAAGCAATGGAAATTGATCAACCAGGAGGCGCGTATGAGCAAGGGCAAATTGATCAACGTGGAGATTTCCAGGGGGAGATATGTCAAAATGTACGAGAGCGACGCTATCGCCCAGGGGCTGGTGAAACCCCCACCGGTGACAGAGAAAAAGCTGCTGAAAAAGCCGCAGGATAAGATGCGGAAGCCGTCGACCGGGTCGCAGATGCCGGCGAACAAGGCCGGTCAACGGATCGAAACGGATGAACGGATAGAGATCGTCGACCCGAGCGCAGTTGAGCAACAAGCTATTATGGTGGAAATCGCCAAACTGGTGGATGGGGTTCCACCACCCGAGGAGCCGATGACCGGATCACAGCCGATTGATGATATCGCCACAATTCCCGGCGTCGGAAAGGCATCGGTGAGGGCATTGCAAGCGCATGGGGTGGAGACGTTCGAGCAGCTCAAGCTGGCGCAGGACCTGGACTATCTGCCGGCAAAAGTGCTGGCGGCGATTGCAGAATGGAGGCTGGTCGCTTGCGACCAGACGGAACGTGGCTGATTTTGCGAATGTAACGGACATGGAGAATTTCCTGCAGGTGGCGATCACGACTCCCGAGCAGATTGCGGCGGCCGGCCGGGCGCTGAGCGAGGCAAGCGCGGCGATCCGCGGGTACTGCCACCAGTATCTTTCGCGGGTGTCCAACGAGAAATTCATCCTGGACTGCTTCGGCGGCAACGTGGTGTTCCTGCCGGAGCTGCCAGCGATCTCGGTATCGAAAGTAGTTGTGGACGGCGCCGCCCTGGCCAGCACGGCCTATAAATTGGGCAAATACGGGTTTCTGCACCGCCTGAACAGCCAGGTATGGCCGAAAGGCGTGCAAAACATCGAGATCACCTACACGCACGGGTACAACCCGATCCCGGACGACATTCGAGGAGTGTGCGCACGCGCCGCCAGCCGGGCGTACCAGGCGGGGCTGCGCGCAGCAGACAGCGACGCCGTGTCAGGCGTGGCGTCGAAGAGCCTGGGCGATTTCTCGGTGGCGTACGGCGGCGAGGGCGGCGAGGGCGTGATGGGCGCCAGCGCGGCGCGTATGCTGCTGCTCTCGGAAAAAGACATTTTAGATAGCTACAGGATCGTGGGCCCATGACTATGAGCGTGTTCCACTCTCTGCTCAACCGCACCTTCCAGATCGCTCGCAGGCGGCGCACCTCGGATGGGCGCGGCGGGTGGCCGATCGATTATGTGCTGATCGGCAGTGTGGAGGGGCGCATGCGACCGGCGACGAGCAGCGAGCGGGAGGCCGGGAAACGGGAGGAAAGAGAGATCACGCACGTGCTGTATGTGGTGGCCGGGACGGATATCCGCAGGGGAGACCTGATCAGCCCTGGGGTGTTGAACATTACATCGGATGGTGTGACGGCCAGCGATGTGCTGGTGGAGGTGATGGCGCGGCGTGAGCCATCGCACGCGGGAGAGCACTATGAATATGACTGCCTGGAACGGCAGCGCGAGTCACAGGATGATGGGAGCTGATATGCCGCTCGATTGGAATGCCAAGGATTTGAAAACTGCCATCCGGCAGCGCCTGCTCGAAAACGCCGAGACGGTCGGGAAGTTCGTCGAGGAGGATGCCCGGCGGCGGCTGCTGGCGATCAACGATCCGGAGTGGGGGCAGGCGTACCGCGAGAAGGTGGTGAGTCGACTGCTTACCAACCAGGTTACGGCGTCAACGGACGAAATCGAGATCCTGGTGGGCGTGGCGAAGAGCGGGAAGGGCGAGCATCACGGTTTCTACATCGAGCTGGGATCGAGCACGGCCCCGGCGCACCCGTTCCTGCGGCCGGCGGTGTTCGAGAATGCGAAACGGATCGTGGAGATGTTGACCGGATGAGCATCCTGACGCTGGCGATCTACGACGTACTGGCGGGCGACGCCACACTGACCGGGCTGCTGGCCCAATATAACGGCCTGCCGGCGGTGTTTACGGCCGATCCCGCGCCGGGAGACGCCGAGCCGCCCTACATCGTTTCAGCAGGCGATGTGGCGCAGACGGCGTGGGACACCAAGACCACGCGAGGACGCGAGATCGTGCGCGACGTGCGCTGCTACACCGACGCGGAGGGCGGCGCGGTGGTGATCGAGGCGATCGCAGAGCGGGTGAGGTTTTTGCTGCACCGGCGGGCGCTCATTATCGGAGGACATACATGGATTTTATCGGAGTGCGGCGGACCGGTGGCTGCCGATGAACCTGACTATTATGGCAGGATATTGACGATACGGGCAATCGCCCAGGAGAATTAACCATGGCTATGAACGGTACAGATTTGCTTATCCTCTGCAATACCGGGATCCCGCCGACTATCATGTACGAGGCGGTGGGCAGTCAACGGGATGCAACCATCGAGGAGACATCGGATACGATCGATGTGTCTTCGAAGGACAGCCGGGCGCAGCGGGTGCTGGCCGGGCGTTATTCGAGCTCGGTCTCGCTCGATGCGCTGTACGTGCCGACGGATGCGGCCTACCAGGCGCTCAAGGCGGCCAACCGAAACGGCGACCTGATCCTGATCGCGCGCCAGGAGCTGGGCGTGGTGACGGAGATCGTCACCGCCAAGGTCGACAGCATGAGCGAGGCCTTCCCGGACCAGGGTGAGGCTACCATCTCGATCTCGATGACGGTGGACGGCTGGTGGGTAGCGGTGGGCACATGAGAGGCCAGGCGACGATCGTATCTGGCGAAAGTGAGATCCACGTGCTGTACAACAACCGGGCGCTGGCGGAAGCTGAGAAGATGCTGGGTCGCGGCATTCTTACGGCGCTCGGCGGTTTCAGCAAGGGTGAGTTCAGCGTGGGCGACGCGGCCATCCTGCTGCAAGTCGGGATGGAGCACGACCGGCGGGCGGCGAGAGTCAATGGCCGCCGAGTGACGATTGATGACGCTTATACGCTGATGGACAAGTGCGGCCTGATGACGGTGGCTAAGCCGATCTTCGAGGCCATCGCCGAGGTGCTGAGCTACGATGGCGACGGCGATCAGGAAATCGCACACCCAAACTGAGCGCCGATCCCGCAGCCGAAGAATGCGACCCGGTCGCCCTCGAAATAAATTTCGAGGAACTGCTGGTCAAGGCGCTGCGCTGCGGGATCGGAGTCGGCGAGTTTTGGGAGATGACGCCGCGCGAGACGTGGCAGGCCATCGAGGCGGCGATCGGCGACCGAGTCGCACGTGACCGGCGTGAGCAGGATCGCGAGACGCGGCTGGCCTGGCTGACGGCTACATTGAGCCGGGCCAAACATATACCCTCGCTGAAGCGGCTGCTGACCGAGAAGAAAACGGCGCAGCGACTGAAGCCGGAGGAAGCCGAACGGCGGCGGACTGAGTATCGTGAGATGGTGAAGGCAGTTGATTTCGACAAACTCAATCAGCAAATAGCTGATCTAGGCAAAGTCGATCTAAGCAAGCTCAAACTATAAGTGACGGAGGCGATCCGTGGGCATCACGTCAGAGCTGGGACAGGCGCTGATCCCGATCCGGGCGACGCTGGATAAACTGGATGGGGACATGGCCGAGGCGCGTGGCAAGGTGGAAGGCGCGCTGGGGAAGATCGACGAGAGCGTCCAGAAGCTCGGTAAATTTGCGCTGACCGGTCTGGTGGCGGGTGTGGCGGCGCTGGCGACGGCGTTTGTGGCGCTGGGGGCGTTCGCGTTCAACGCCGGAGAGGTGGTGGACAAGGCTTACGACACCATCCAGGTGCAGACCGGGGCCACGGGCGCGCGCCTGGCGGAATTGCAAGGCACGTTCCGGACGGTCTTTGCGAATGTCCCAACCAGCGCACAGGCGGTGACGGACGTGATCGCCGCGCTGGGAGCGCGCACCGACCTGACCGGGAAGAGCCTGACCGGCCTGGCAACCAACCTGGCCGAGCTGGCGCAACTGACCGGGGGCGACGCCAAGACGCAGACCGAGCTGTTCACACGCCTGATGGGGGATTGGAGCGTGGCCAACGAGGATGCGGCCAGAACACTGGATAAAGTGTTCGTCGCCAGCCAGCTGAGCGGGACAGGCGTGGATCAATTGATGCAGCAGGTGGTGCAGTTCGGGGCGCCGCTGCGGTTGATGGGTTTCAGCCTGGACGAGTCGATTGCGCTGTTTGGAAAATGGGAGAAGGAGGGGGTGAATGCCGAGCTGGTGATGGGGAGTCTCAGGATCGCGGCGGGTAAATTTGCAGACGCCGGCAAGCCGCTCAAAGAGAGCCTGATGGCGACATTCGACGCCATCAAGAATAACAAGGATGAGAGCAAAGCGCTGGCGCTGGCGATGGACGTATTCGGGGCGCGCGCCGGGCCGGACATGGCGGCGGCGATCCGGGAGGGCCGCTTCGAAATAGAAGATTTCGGGTATGCTCTATTTACTAGCCGCGGCGCGATCGATGAGGCCACCTGGGCCACGGCGGACTGGGGCGAGAAACTCACGCTGCTAAAGAACCGGGCGACGCTGGCGCTGGAGCCGATCGGCACGGCGCTGATGGATGCAGCCGGGAAAGTGCTGGATCTGGCGCTGCCGGCGTTCGACGCATTCCTGGCAACGCTCGAGCCGCTATCGGGGATCATCAGCGCGATCGTGGAGGCGGTGACCACATTCGTCACGGCGATCCTGGGCGGCTCCGAGCCGCTGGCGGCGTTCGATACGATGATCTTAAACATTGCTACGACGCTGGGGCTGAGCCAGACCGAGGCGGGAAACCTGGTCACCCAGATCAATGGCATCATTCTGTCGGTGCAGGGGGCGATTGCGGCGGTCACCGAATTCCTGACGCCGATCATTACGGCGATCAGCAGTTTCGTGAGTTGGCAGGACGTGCTGATGGCGGTCGGGGTGGTGATCGCGGCGGTGGTGATCCCGGCCATCGCAGGAGTCATTGCCAGCATGCTGCCGCTGATCCTGACGGCGGCGGCGATCATCGGGGCGATTGCGCTGCTCAGAAACGCCTGGGAGAGCGATTGGGGCGGGATCAGGACGGCGATCACCACGTGGTGGACGGAGACCGGCAGCCCGATCTTCGAGCAACTCAAGGCCTGGCTGGGCGTTGCATTGCCAGCAGCGATCAAGTTTGTATCTGATTATTTCACAACTGTATGGCTGCCGGCAGTTATGAAATTATGGGACGCATTCCAGGTAAATATTTTACCCTTGTTGGCAGAATTATTTACCTGGTTCCAAACCAATTTGCCGGTTGCAATTCAGTTCCTGTCTAATTTCTGGACCAACATACTCCTTCCAGCAATCAACCAGGTTTGGACGTTTTTTACCACCTACATCATCCCCCTATTTATAGATTTGGCAGTGTGGCTGATGGAGACAATTCCCGTTGCTATCGGGGTGCTGGCGAATTTTTGGACGAACACGCTCCAGCCGGCGATCCTGGCGGTGTGGTCGTGGATCAGCACGGTGCTGATGCCTCTGCTCTCGACCCTATGGACGTGGCTCGGCACAACGCTGACGGCGGCGATAACGACGCTGAGCGATTTCTGGACGAACACGTTGTACCCGGCGATCCTGGCGGTATACAACTGGATCAACGATAATTTGGTGCCGTTGTTCAAAGCGCTTGCGGAGCTGTTCAATGTGGCTCTGACCCTGGCACTGACGGCGCTGGCCGGGCTATGGGAGAAAGTGCTGCAGCCGGCGCTGGAGGCGGTGTGGAAATTCATCCAGGATAAACTGATGCCGATTTTCGAAGATGTGCGCAAATTTATCGTGGATACGCTGGGGCCGATCATCCAGGGGCTGGTGGATGGGGCGATCGGGGCGCTGAAGGGGGCGTTCGAAGGGATCAGCAAGGCGATCCAGGACGTCATCGGATGGATCGATAGCGTGATCAAGAAACTGAAAGAAATTAAGTTGCCGGATTTCCTGACGCCGGGCAGTCCGACGCCGTTCGAGGTTGGATTGCGCGGCATCGCACAGGCGATGAAGAGCGTGAATGCGCAACTTGATCAGAGCGCGCTGTTCAACCCGCCCAGCCTGACGTTCGAGCCGGTGGCAGCCAGCGCTCCGACGCTGAGCGGGCTGGAGCTGGCGGAGGCGGGCAGCCAGGTGAATTACAGCTCGACCACGACCGTCAATACCAACCGCGATCCGATGAGCGTGCTGCGGGCGTCGCGGCACCTGGATAAATTGGGAGAGATTCGATGACTGCTCCGACGCCCCTATTGACCGCCACCAGCGCCGGGCTGAGTTATGACCTGAACGACGGCGAAGAAATCCGGCTGCTGGCCTATGACCTGGGACTGGCGGCGGTGCGACGCCTTGCGCAGCGCGCCCCGGCGCAGAACGGCGACTCGGATTTAGGCTATCGAACGGATCCCCGCTATCTCGATCTGTTCTTCGCCATCCACGGGGTGGACGTCGACGATTATCGCGATATCCGCGAGCGGTTTCTGACCATCTTCCAGCCCAGGGACGACGATCCGGTGCAGCTGATCTTCGATTTCGGCGGCCTGGTGCGGGCGGTGGATGTGAACCTGACGAGCGAGCTGGCCTGGAAAGATCGCATCGAGCGCACCGAGAAAGTGAGCGGGGTGTTCAAGGCCAGCGACTGGCGGCTGTACGATCCAGAGATCCGCACGGTGGAATTCAGTCTGAGCGCGGGTGGGGCGGAACCCACCGGCTGGCCGATCCCCTGGCCGATCCCCTGGGCCATCGGGACGGACGTGCTGGATATGGTTGTGGATATCAACTACGCCGGTCTGAGCCGCCTGGGAGCGCCGGAATATCCGCTGTTTCACATTGGCGGCCCGGTCACGGACCCGGTGTTGACCAACAAGACCACCGGCGAGGTAATCGACCTGAGCGATAACGGCGGCATCGTGCTGGCCGACCCGACCGAATGGATTGACGTTGACCTGACCGAGAAAACGCTGCTCGACCAGGACGGGAACAGCGTGGATCAGTATCTCACCGTAGCAAGCGACCTGGCGACCTGGCACCTGGCCGCGGCGGGCGAGAGGCTGCCATCAGGCGCTTATTGTACAGGCGTCAACTCGATCCGGGTGACGGGCAGCGGGATCAATTCAGAGACACTTGTAACGATGAATTATTACGACCGGTACCAAGGTATTTGAAAAATTACCACAAAGACATGAAGGGCACGAAGAAGAGAAGAATTTTCACGCGAAGGCGCGAAGGGCGCGAAGAAGAGAAGAAAGTTTGGAGGATTGAATTATGACGCAAAGATCATGGCCATGGGATACAGTAGTGGGTTTGGGGGATGGCGCGGCTGAATTGGCCGAGGGCGGGGCACGCGACTTTTTGAGCGCCTGGTTCAGCGTGCAGAATTTCGCCGTGGAGGGCGTGAGCAAGGGGGTGGGGGGTGAGCTGGCGGTGAGCGGAAACGCCTCGCCGCTGACGGTGCAGACCGGATCGGGGATTTGTTATGGATTGTACATCAATGACGCACTGGTCAACAACCTGACGGTGACGAAGCCAAGCGTTGGCACCACGGGCGGGCGAGTGGTGCTGCAAACCAACTGGGCCGGGACGGGGGGGGCCGGACTGGAGGCGCGCACGCGCCTGGCGGTACACCTGAACGCGGATGGCAATCCGGCGATCCCGGCGCTGACGCAAAATTATGGCACTACCTGGGAGATCAGCCTGGCGACGTTCACGATCACGACGGGGGGCGCGATCACGCTGACGGACGATCGCACCTTCCGAAAATCCACGATGATGGTGGATACGGCCGAGATCTACGCCCTGGCGGTGGAAACGGCGAAGCTCGACAACCTGGCGGTGACGGCCGGGAAGATCGGCGCGCTGGCAGTGGAAACGGCGAAGCTCGACAACCTGGCGGTGACGGCCGGGAAGATCGGCGCGCTGGCGGTGGAAACGGCGAAGATCGATAACCTGGCGGTGACGGCCGGGAAGATCGGCGCCCTGGCGGTGGAGACGGCGAAGATCCAAAATAATGCGGTGACGGATGCCAAGCTGCGGGACAGCGGGGCGTTGACGGTGATCGGGAGGGCAGTCAACAGCGTGGGCGACCCGGCAGACATCGAGGCGGGAAATGAGGACACGGTGCTATCGCGGGCGGCATCCGCGCTGGCCTTTACGAAGATATCCACGGCCATGATCGCCAACGATGCTGTGGATGATACCAAGGCCGGAAATCGGGTGCCGCAGTTCTACCGTCGGCAGGGGGGCAGCGCTACCGTTTGGGCCACACCCGGCACAAACAACTATACGCCTACAGCGGTGCGGATGCAGGAAGGTGTTTTTTCTGTGTCCCTCACCGGTGGAGCATTATCTAGCACTGTAACCATCACGTTCCCGGTGGCATTCGCCTATCGCCCCATCCTGGCGTTGGCTATATCCAGCGACGTTCCCACGCAATGGTGGGTCGTCCTGGTGGAGACATTTCTCAGCGCATCCACGTTTCGGGTGGCATACTCGCGGCTTAGCGCACCCGGGGACGAGACTATATATGTCCATTGGAAGGCGAGCGGACCGGAGTAGGTCAACGGGTCAACGGATATGAAACGGATCAACGGATAAAAATGTATGAGCTACACCTGAGGCATTATGATCGGGCGGGCGTGCTGCAGCGGACGGTGCTGGAGCCTCTGTGGGCGCGCTACACCGATCAGGTCAACGACGCGCTGCCGCTGGTGTTTGCACTGAACGCGGACGACCCGGAAGCGGCGGTGATGGCGGAGATGGACATCTTCGAGGTAATGCTGCGCAACAAAATACTGGGTATCCAGGATGTGGATGGCGGCTTCGTGCGGGTGTACGTGGGAATCTTACGGGATTGGGACATGTCCACAAACGACGACGGCATCACCACGATGGAGTACCGCTGCCCAGGCGAGAATCACATCCTGAGCTGGCGGAGCGTGTTGTACCCGGCCAACACCAACAACCGCAGCAGCTTCAGCGCGGCAGCCGCCGAGACGCTGTATAAAACGCTGGTGCAGTACAACCTGACGAGCGACGCCTCCGTCGCGAACGGACGGCAGCGCAACGGCGATCTGCTGCCGGGGATGGGCTACGACGTCACCAACGCTGCGCCTGGCGGGCTGGGCAACCCGATCAGCGCGGCGTTCATGGGCGGCAACGTGCTGGGAGTGATGCAGAAGCTGGCCGAGCAGGCGGGCGGCGATTTTGCGCTGCGCTGGCAGGGCGGCGACGCGTGGGAGTTCGAATTCTACCTGGGACAGCTGGGGCAGGATAAATCGAGCGGCGCCGAGCGGGTGCTGTTCTCGATGAACACGGACACGATGAGCAAGCCGCGCTTGCAGCGGCGTGGGGCCAGGGCCACGGCGGCGACAGCGGCCGGGCAGGGCGAGGATGACTTGCGCATGATCGAGGTGGTGACCGGGCCGGATTACGCGGCGGATTACGATTTCGAGATGTTCGTGGATGCGCGCAACGAAAAAACCGCGGCAGGAGTCGCTTTCCGGGGAGAGCAGAAACTGGAGGAGACCAGGATCGAGGAGGCTCTATCATTCGGGGTGCTACAAACGTCCAGGCAATTCTACTCGCCGGTCCCGGTGATTGGCCGGAAAACATATAAAACCGGAGACCTGGTATTGGTGGACTACGGCGGCGAGAGCGTGAGGAAGATCGAGAGCGTTACGGTGAACTGGAAAGCGCCGGGGAACGGAGACGCGTTCCTGGTGGATGTGGAGACGCGCGAGGTGGTGTGATATGCGGGATCTTGACGATTTGTTGGCCGAGCTGGTGAGCCAGATCAAAACGCTGAATGAGCGCATCGACGAGCTGGAACGGCAGCCGGCGCCGATGTTCGCGTTCAAAAATTTGGCTTTTGGCCAGATGCGCTCGAACAGCGGGGATGCGGCGCGCTGGCTAAGGATTGCCAGCCTGCCGGCCAGCACAGCCGCGACGGGCGACAGCCTGTTGATCCATTTCATCGGCGGGCAGGTATCGTCGAGCCAACAATTCCACATGCTGATCCGCGCTGGAAACCGGGCAGCTTTCAATGCCTATATCCAGGAGAGCAGTGGAGATCTGACGCAGATCACTCATGCGCGCCTGGTGGCCTATAGTAATGGCGGCGTGGCAACATTCTACCTGACCCTACCCGGCACGACCTGGGCATTTGTCGCTGCGACGGTGATGACCAGCGGATGGGGGACGCAGCCGACGCTCTACCCGGGCGAGCAGGAAACGACCAGCACGCCGGCGGGGGCGCTGGTGTTCGACAGCGCGACGGCGACGAGCTTGCTGAGCCAGAGCAACGCGGGGGATCTATACTCGGTTGCCTGGACGGATTACAGCGCGACGAGCACGATCACCGGCTGGTCCGGTTTTACCGTCAAAATCATCCGATATAAAAAAATCGGGAAACTGATGTGGGTGGCGTTCCAGATAGCGGGGCCGAGCGACGCCGCCACGGTCAGTTTTACGCTGCCCTACACGGCGGCGGCATCCGGTTTATTCGAATTCCCGATCCTGGTGGTCGACAACGGCGTGACTGCCGCCACACCTGGCCGAGGGCTGCTGTTGGTGGGCGCGTCGACCGTCAATTGTTACAAAGATTATACCGGCGCGGCCTGGACGGCATCAGGAACGAAACAGGCGCGCGGGGAATTTTGGTACGAGGCAACTTGATGGCTAAAGCAAAAGGCTCTCAATGAGGTGAGAGCCTTTTATGCGAGGGAGAAACCGGTAAATGACGAACGCTTGGCGTTCGCAGGACCCGGGCGCCAGGTGGGAGTCGCTCCCGTTTTGCGGGCATAGGTGCCCGTTTTCGGCCTGTGACAGATGACGACGGAGGTTCGACCCGGAAAGCTCGCATGTAGGAATTATAGCATAAATGATGGGAAATTGCAATAATGATTGATGGAGGGATGGGGTAAAATTAGAGGGAGAAGAGGAGAGAGGTTGTGCGTATGGAGAGGTACTCCGAGGAGTTTTGATCCATACGCATGAAGGGAGGGAGGAGATAGGAGATTTCGCCATTGATGACGCCGTTTTGACGATGGACGGTGATGCGATGGATGATACCGTGCAGAATGGGGCGGAGTCGTTCGGGGTCACGGCTGGCGAGGGTGCGCAGGAGATCTTCGAGGGTGAGGCGGATATCGTCGAGGGTGGGGATGGGTTGGGTGTTGAGGATGGCGAGCGACGGATTGCCGCAATCCGCGATGAGCAGCTCGCTTTTTCGTTTCTCGAGCTGGGCGAGCTGGGCTAATAAGGTAGGGCTGTGACCGGCGGCGGAAATGGCGGAGGCGAGGCGATGCAGGCGAGCATCCAGGTCGGTGAGCTGGGCCTGGTATTCCTGGAGGCGCTGGTGGTTGGATGCCTGGCGATCGTGGGCAGCAGCCAGGTATTGCTCCTGGATGGGGAGGACGTTTTCGGGGGTGAGGATACGCTCGGCGAGGATCCGAAGCACAGCGTCTTCGAGCAATTTGCGGGGACATTGGAAGATGGGCTTGGGATGGTCCAATTGGCGGTGACCGCTGGCGCAGCGGTAATAATAATAGGTGTGGGGACCTTTGCGACAGGTGAAGCCGGTGAGGAGGCTGAGGCAATTGGCGCAGTAGATGAGGCCGGAGAGCAGGTAGGAGCTGGAGCGGCGGCGCGGGTGCAGACTGCCAGACTGGGCGTCGGGGCGATAGAGGCGGGAGGCGGCTTGATTGATACGCTGGACGGCATCCCAGGTGGGGCGGTCAATCAAGGGTTCGGTGAAATCGGGGATGGAATCATTGCCATAGACGTGGAGGCCGATATAGATGGGATTACGGAACATGTAGGTGTAGCCGGTGCTGTTGGCGTAGAGACACGTGGCGCGCTGGATGGATTTGATGGATGCGCCGGCGGCGCGCAGCTCGAAGGCCTGGCGGACAAGAGGCGCTCTGAGGGGATCGGGGATCCAACGGGAGGCGATGTGGGGACGGCCGTCGCGGCGGGCGCCGATTACCAACGGGGAGGGAAGATAACCCACGGGGACGGGTCCGGGGGCGCAGCGGTGGACCCGGGCGAGGTGGTGCAGGCCGCGGGATACATCCGCGCTCAGATCCAGTAAAAAGCGCTCATTCTTCCAATCGAGGATGGCTTCGAACAGTCGGCCTTCGGCGCCGGGGGGGATGTTGTCGTTGAGGGAATAGAACTCGAGGCCGCGGCGGCGGAGATCGGCGCGGTGGAATTGGGCGTCGTCTATGTTGCGGGCGAAGCGGGACCAGTTCCAGATGATCACGCCCTGGACGGGCTGATCGGGGCTGCGCAGGTCCTGGAGCATGGCTTCGAAGGCGAGGCGGCCTACGACGCTGGAGGCGGTGCGGGAGTCCTGGTAGATGTGATGGAGGATGTAGTCATGATCACGGCACCAGGCGGAAATGACAGCCTGCTGCTGCTCGAGGGAGAGGTCTTGATCATTACCGCCGGAGTCACGCAGATAGGCGACGAGGAGGGAACCAGAGGGAAAAGGAATTTGGAACACGAAGAACACGAAGAGGACGAAAGACGCGAAAGGGGAAGAAACGACTGACGTCGTTATTATGGGCCAACATATTCCCAGGCGCCGCAATCGTTAAAGGAAACTTCGTAATCGGTTGTACGGATCGTAACCGTTCCGCCTGCGTTTCCAAAATGGTTTCCCAATGTTTTCTGATTTCCATCCAGCCTTGCCCAATAGCAACTATCTCCAGCGCCGGTGGATTTCCATTTTCCTGGAGCAATCTCCAGACCGACCGTATAAAAACCATCTTCTTTCGGATCTTTGGCGGACGGTAATAAAACCAGGATTTCATTTTCGACATAAATCCAGGTACCGCAGCGATTGAATTCGATCTCGTAATCTGTTTTCAGGATGTTGACCGTGCCGCCGGCCAAGCCGAAATGATTGTCGATAATTTCTTGATTTTCATCCATGCGTTTCCAATAACAGTTATTGCCTTCTCCGGTGGAGCGCCATTTACCGGGCAGAATATCAACACCGACCGTATAAAAGCCATCGCCTTTTGGCTCAGCCAGGATGCCATAGGCCTGGATGGTCTGGGTGGCAGCCAGGTTGGGGGTGGCTGTTGGCGGCAGGGTATGTGTGGGAGTCGGTGTGATGGAAGGAGTTGGCGTGATCGTGGGAGTAGGAGTAATGGTTGGCGTGGGTGTGATGGTGGGGGTTGGAGTGATCGTAGGAGATGGACTGGCGGTTGGCGAATTGGGAGGCGTAGAGGTAGACGACCGGGTCGGCAGAGTTGGAAGGGGAGTGACGGAAGGGGATGGGCTGGCAGTGGGCGATGCAGTCGGCGTTTTGGTGGGAAATATATGGAGCGCATTGCCTATCCAAGTGTAAGCAATGCAGCACAGGCAGATCAAGGTCACCAGGGCCAGGATAGCCAGGGGAATCAGTAATTTTCGGTTTTTCATGATCCTTTTCATGATCCCTCCAGACTTATTGAGAACGACTTACGTCGTTATTACGAACTTTAGCCGCGCTTGCGGGTTCGATATTCGATGTCTGATTCCATTATGCGGCGATAGCGTTGGCGGTTTTCGGGGGTGAATTGGGAAAGCAAATCTTTCCAGATTTTCCAGTCGGCAGCTTCATTCAATTCAGTTCCATCCATCCAGGAGATTATCTCAGCCAGGGGAATATCAAAGGCTTGGGATAGGCCTTTTAGGAATTTGACACCTGGCTCCCGGCGACCTGAAATCACGTCACCGACGGCTGTTCGGCTAAGATCAGCTCTTCGAGAGAGTGTGGAAAGCGACCAATCCCTAAGTTCGACTTCATAAAGTATCCGTTCTGCGAAAGATTTGTTAGCCATTGCGTATATTATTGCTCATTTCATTTGCGCTTTGGCGTTATTTATTCACGCAACACTTGACAATTATCTATATTCAATTATAATCTAATTACGCAAATGCGCAACAAAATCACGCAAAAGGAAACTTATGACCGAGAACAATTTGCAAGTGAACGTGAGTTTTCGATACGATCCAGAGCTTTTGGAGGCTTTGGACCGGATGGTGAAGGAAGACGATAGCGACCGCAGCAAGTTTGTGAGGCGGTTGATCTTGCTGGAGAGCCAGCGAAGGGTGAGGGCGGCGGAGGTGCGGGAGATGGGGGGACATGCGCCGCTCGAACCAGAATTCACACCGATCGTACAAATCCAAAGATGAGCCAACTTCAGGCGGTCTATCTGACGGCGAATTATTACGCGGCGGACGATCTGCAGCAGCGGATGCACCGGCGGGCGGTGGGGTTGTTGTGCGAGTTGCTGCTGGAGGAGGTCGAGGGGCCGGTGGCGGATCTGGGGAAGCGGGTGCAGACGCTGGCGGATGAGGTGACGGAACTAGAGAGGGCGCTGAAGATCTCGCTGACGGTGGCGTCAACGGATGGGAGGAGGATGTATGGAAAAAGGAAACAAAGTATCCGTGGATGGCGACAAAAAATGTCGCTCAGCGGATGAAGATAGGAGGCTGAGATGAGGAAGAAATTGGCGGCGACGGTGATCATGCTGGTGGTGTTGTTTGGCCTGGCGCTGGCGGGGTGCGGGCCGCAGAAGGAGCGCCCCAATCGTATCGAAACTCAGACGTTCCTGCTGGTCGGGGTGATGTATGAAATCCGAGGCCAGAATTTCGAGGTGGTGGATAGCCAATTTTGTTTTTTGTGGGATGAGGTTTGCATGGGCAACCCGTGGGGGTTCGCACCGAGCGCTCTCCCTGAGGGGTTGCCGATCCCGGAGGAATGAATGGTCATTGTTACATTGACGCTGGCCTGGTTGTTGATCTTGATTATTTTGTGCCTAATCGTAGTCCTGTTTCCCGGCGTGATCCATTTTTGAGAGGCAGGTAATCCGCGGATTGGACGGATTAGGTGGATTGGATCAATGAATAAGAAGTTAAACAAATTCCCGACGGTGGGCTGAGGGGCTGCACCATCGGGAAAAGGAGAAACTATGGCTGATTGTACCATACCCCAAAAAACCAAGAAAAAATTGATCTGGCTGAGCCGGAGCGGGCCGGCGTTCGAAGTCCCTGAATATCAGGGAGTCAATGCGCTGGCGTTCGTGCAGGCGCTGTTTGGCGCGGCGTGGGCGGCGGAGTTTGCCGGCCAGGGCGGGAGCGTGACGCTGCTGGCGGGGCAGATCCGGTATGAGGCGCGGCGGCGTGTGGCAATATTGGTGGAAGAAGAATAATCCGCGGATTGAACGGATTGAACGGATGAAGAGAAAGGAAGAAAAAATGAAAGCGAAACTTGTGAGTTATTGGAAGAATTTGCCCAGGTGGGTATGTCTGGCCGGGGTGATGTTGCTGGGGTTGTTTCCGGTGGGGGGCTGTGGGGGGCAGCAGGAGCCAGATGGACAGGAGTCGGCGGCGCTGCTGTTGAGCGCGGCGACGACGATGAAAATTGCAGATGGGGTGGTGTATGGGACGGGGGTGGGGACGAATATCTGGGCGACGCAGCGGGTGCTTTCGAGCGCGCCGAATGCGTTTGCGATTATGGATGCGACCAAAACCTACGTGATCTTTGCCACGCCGACGGCGAATATGGGGAATGGAAATTATAGCTGGTGGTTTGCATTAGCAGATATCCGAAAATTCCAGCTGACGAGCCAGGCGATTGCACGATTGCCGCAGTTTGGGAATATGGCGAACAACTCGACATTCTCCGGATTGGTGAATACGGCGGACCGCATGGGTTGGAGGGTGGTGCCTCCCAAGGATTTGCCGTGGGAGTTTCGGTTAAGCCTTCAGTCGGCGATCACGTGGCTGGCTACGAGCTGTGGGCAGGCGCTGACGGATTTCCTGGTGGTACCTATTTTTTCAGTGGATGGTTGGAAAGAGCCGTTGATCGAGTATTTGCCGACGGACTCGTGAAAGCGATGTCAAAGGGATTGCTTCGGGCCGGGAAGATCATCCGGCCCTCGCAATGACATGAGCCTGGCCGGGCGGAATGCCTTCGCCCGCCTGGCCAGGTCAATCAGAGGAATTGATTATGGATGTTTACACGATTGAAAATCCTAATGCAAATTACTTGGAATTATTGGCCGGTCTAAGAGATAAGGGTTTAATCGAGATGGAAATTCATGTGATTGTGAGAATTCGTGATGCTGACCAAAAAAAAGGTACAGACCGGGTTATTGATAGATCTAAGCCCCAATATCATAGACCGGATAATCTTCAGTTCAAATGCCCCAAGTGCGGGATGAATCAGAGGAAATCCAAGCACGGGGATTTGTGCTGGCGTTGCCAGAAGAAGGCTGATGCTATCAACCAGGTTCATGCACCGATTAGCATTACTCCATCAGGCAATCCACCGCAGGCAAGAGAGCATGAGTCAAATCCGTTGTTCGCAAAAACAGAAGGATTCCGTACTCAGTCGGACGGAGTGATTAGAGCTAAAAAGTTGGGATGACGGTCAACGGTTCGCTGAGAGCGCTCTCCGCGAACGGATAAGAAACGGATCAGCGACTGACGGATTGCCGCAATCCGCGTCGATGTCAACAAGTCAACGGATCAGAAACGGATCAACGGATGAATAACACCGAAGATAACAATGCGAAGAAACCGAAACCGGTAAAGCGGAAAACAGGTAGACAGGTGAGGGAGCGAGATCTGCCGATCCGGTTGGAGGTGGATGGGATGCCGGATGCGGAGGGGGAGCTGAGGACGCTGAAGGCCACCGATTTAGTGGAGTTCAACCGGATTGCGGAGTGTGAGTTCGTGACGATCGTGCTGGGTCTGATGGGGGAGTATGGGGCGGTGCGGGTGCGGGAGGTGTGCATCGAGGCGGCGTTCCGGCTGGATATCTCGATCGAGACGGCGAAGAGGTATTTGCTGAAGCATAGCGCGTTTTCGGCGGAGTTCGAAATCGAGAAGGGTTGGGTGCGGGAGCGCGTAAAAAATAAGCGGAAATGAGCGCTTTTTGCGGTCCCCTCTATTTAAAAGAGAGAGTGTGTGTGTGTGTGTGTGTGTGTGTGTGTGAAAATCTGTCAACGGATTATGAGAGCGGATTGAACGGATGAGAAACGGATAGGAATTGAAGAGTGATATGTTGATCGGTGATTGGAACGATTTGGAGCGACATTTGAGCATGGGGCTGAAGATCATCTCTGTGGAGGTGGGGGAGGGGGCGGAGACGATCATTATGGCGGAGATCCCGGAGGAAGTCAGGATGGAGATGGAATCGAAAACGAAGAAGCGGAAACCTAGCCTGGTGGAGGTGATGAGGACGCTGGCGGGGCGGGCGGAGCTGGAAAGAGGGCAGGTGCAGCGGATGGAGCTGTCGGGGGGGCTGGGGATCGATATGATGTGTGGGATCGATGGAAAGCGGCGATTGCAGATCTGGCGGGAGGGAGTCTCTCCGGCGGCGAGGGAGTGGGGGATCGTGGTGGGGGTCTGCCCTGGGGCGCCGAAGAGGGTGGAGTATACGCAGTTTACGAGTAAGGGGAGGTGGTATTTGAGGGGGGAATGGAAGGAAACAGGTAGACAGGTAGAGAAGGAAACAGGTAGACAGGTGGAGAAGAAAACAGGGAAACAGGTAGACAGGAAGGAAGGGGATGATGAGCAAGAATAGCAGGATTTGCCTGGTGCAGTTGGTGGAGGAGCGGGTGAATGTTTTGATGCGCAGCGATCGGATGCAGGCGAATATACTGACCGTGGATTATCCACGGGTGACGGTGATCGGGGTGTACCGCGAGAGGGAGGGGGAGTTGGAGAGCCGGAGATACCGGCCATATCACTACCGGTCCGGGCTGAGACACCGACGGTATTTAAGAATATTGGGAAGGCATGAGGAATAGTCTGCTGGTCGGCTAGTCGGCTGGTCAAGATAGAGGAGCAGGTAGACAAGGAGAATGTATGTTGATCGGTGATTGGAACGATTTGGAGCGGCATTTGAGCCTGGGGCTGAGGATCGTTGGCGTGGAGGTGGGGAGGGATGGGACGCCGATCATTACGGCGGAGATTCCGGAGGAGGAGTGATGAATGAGCTGGCTCTATTTGCCGGAGCGGGCGGCGGATTGCTTGGCAGCAGGTTGCTCGGATGGCGAGCGGTCTGTTATGTCGAATGCAACAAATACTGTGTTGAAGTGCTCAAGGCTCGCATTCAGGATGGATGTCTCGATGATGCTCCCATCTGGGACGATGTTCGAACCTTCGACGGGTGTCCCTGGGCTGGATCAGTGGATATTGTCACTGCGGGATTCCCGTGCCAGCCGTTCAGTGGAGCGGGCAGGCAGCTCGGAGAGCATGACTCCCGCAACCTTTGGCCGGACACCCTTCGCATTATTCGAGAAGTCAGGCCCGAATGGGTTTTACTGGAGAATGTCTCAAGGCTGCTTTCCAGCGCTTATGTTCGACGAATTTTCGGAGACCTGGCCGAGAGCGGGTACGATGCGGAATGGGATTGCATACCGGCGTGCGCCATTGGCGCCCCTCACATCCGAGATCGGGTCTGGATTGTGGCCCACGCCTGTGGTCAGCCGGGGGGACTATGTTTACAGCCACGGGTGGAAGGCGTTGAAGCTGGCGGGGGCGGTCAAGATGTTTCCGACGCCGACCGCCAACGATGCCAGACAGAGATTCAACACATCGCCGGGATCGAACCATCCGCGCCCGAATTTGGCGGCGATGGCGAAGTACGATATGTTCCCGACTCCAGTGGCGACGAACTGGAAGAATCGGACGACCTGCGAGCATTCGAGGGACTTGCAAAAGGCGGTTGGTGGGATGCTGAACCCGGATTGGGAAGAGTGGTTGATGGGATGGCCCATCGGGTGGACCGCGTTACAGCCATTGGAAACGGGCAAGTTCCGGCAGTGGTTAGAGTTGCATGGGAATACCTGTTAAGACAAGTATATGAGAAATAGTTGGAGCCAATCAGTCCGAGGAAGTCGAAGGGCTTCCCGCCCTTAGGAGGTACCGTGAAACATAAATTACAAAAACTCCCAATCCAGCCTGCGCACAAATTCAACAAGGGCGATCTGGCGATCACGCAAGTGCCGCTCAATGCTGCCTTCCCACGCTACTTCATCCCCCTGGGCAGCCGGGTAACAGTAGCGGATGTATATCCTGCCAACGGTCACATTACCTATCTGGTGCTGGACGATCAGGATCATTCCGCCCTGGTGGACGAGACCGCGCTGGAGAGGACGGATGAATGCCTGAATATAGTCTGACCTGGACTGAATTTGCGGAGATCGCGGCGTTGGGGATGGAGTGCGACCACGTGATCCTGCGGGATGGTATCCCGGAGATCCACGGGAATGCGACGGAGGCGGCGATGGCGGAACTCGAAAAGCGCAAGAAGAAAAAGCCTGGCATGACAGCCAGGCTGAGCGATCTGTTTACACGAGCGACCCAAAACCAGGGTAGGCCGCAGCGGATCGAGAACCTGGGCGGCGGGCTGGGGATCTGGAGGAGGGAAGGCCAGGAGCGTTCTATGGGAGTGCGCATGGTTATTTATACCCAAAACATGAGGAGCTGGAGCTGAGGAAAATCTATCGCTACATGGCTCATCAATTAGCAAATCATATCGTACCCGATTATCCACCGGATAGTGTATATAAGCTGGAGAAGAGAATCAATGATCATTTGGAGAGTTTGGAGTTGGAGCCGATCTATCTGACGAATAAACCGCTGATGGAAGTGATGTCAATGGGGTCAACATCACAATCGACGATGCCCGCAGACATCATCGTAGTCGGCGATGTGGTCACCGATCGGTCACACAAGAAATGATGATGCTCCAGCGAATTTTCCACCTGGTGGACTCGTTGGAAATGGCGATGGGATATCTAAATGACTTATACAGGCGGTAAGAACGGTTCTGGTGTCTACCAGATCATCATCAACCAAATGCCCCCACATCGTATCTATGTCGAAGCGTTCCTCGGCAGTGGGGCGATCTTGCGAAACAAGCGTCCGGCCCCGATCGCCAACATCGGCATAGATAGAGATGACGACGTGATCAAAAATTTTTATCCCCGCGATATACCCGGTCTGGAGTTGCGTTGCGTCGATGCGTTGGAGTGGATGACTGACGATATTCGGGGTGTCTTGCGTAATCCCGACACCCTACTTTATCTCGACCCGCCCTATCTCATGGAGACTCGCAGTTCACAGCAGCGATATTATCGATGGGAAATGACCCGTATTGATCATGTCCGTTTACTTGACATTATCCGGTTTTTGCCTTGTCTGGTGATGTTGTCTGGATATTATAGTGATCTCTACGTTAATGGTCTGGCCGGTTGGCGATCATTACAATATCCGTCTCGCACTCGCGGCGGGAAGATTGCTACCGAATGGCTCTGGATGAATTACCCTGAGCCGTTCGAGCTGCACGATTATCATTATTTGGGGAAAAACTTTCGGGAGCGAGAGCGCATCAAACGCAAGAAGGCTCGCTGGCTCGATAAATTACAGTGCATGTCCCTGCTCGAGCGTTACGCTATCCTGGATGCGATTCGGGGTTTACAGCACCATGATGAAGTTATTCAAAAGGAGGCATATAGGCAATGATTCAAAACAATGAGAGTGCCGGTCGCAGGCGATCGGTCGAGGCTTTCCGGGTCATTGGAGCATTGAGGCGGAGGGTGGCGGCGCTGGAGGCGGAGCTGATCGAGGAGCGGGTGCTGACGGCGGAGTTGACGGACCGGCTGGAGATCTGCCGGGAGTGCCCAGCGGGGATGATTCAGACGGCAGTTTGCTGCGCGGCCCTCGGGGAGAGCGCTCGGGCGAACCCTCTGCAAGTAGATGAATGAGGATTAACATGGATGCTGAATTGCAGGTGGAGGGCGATAAAGACCATCGCGGCGATAAAGACCATCGCGGCGATAAAGACCATCGCGGCGATAAAGACCATCGTTTAGTGGTGAGGAGGCTGGCGGAGCTGCTGGGGGAGGAGCGGCTGCGGCAGTTGGTGGAGCTGATCGAGGAGGTGGAGGGGGATACGAGATGGGGGGATGTGAAGATTGTGATTGCGGAGGGGCGGGTGCAGAGGCTGAAGGCGGAGAAAAGTTATGAATAAGCCGGCGGAATGCCCGTTTTTTCGGTAAAAAGGCCCAAAAGCCATTTTTTAGCGGATTTATCACAACTGTTTTATCCCCAATCTGTGGGGGGTAAAACAGGTGATTATAGCGAAAAGGCCCGAAAATACCCCTACAGGTAGACCGGGTGTTTTGGAGGCATCGAACTGCCGCTACGATGCTCTGGGCTAGAAAAACCTAGCGATAGGTATTCTGATACCTGTATATTCACCCCAATTTCCCCAAACATACCCCCACCCCTGGCGAATAACGCCAAATTCAGCCACCACCCCCCAAGCCTATCCCCAAAAACACTGGATTTCCGCCGCGACTTCGGCGAGTTGCGCTCGCCACAAGCGATCCTGGCGGGAGTTTGAACGGGCAAGAGAATCACAATTAATCGGTACCTTAGTACTATTGCTAATACCTAACGATAGGATATAATATAATCATAATCAATAAGGAGATGACAAGATGACAACCAAAACAATCACAACCCAGACCGGCAAGACAATCACAGTAGAGATGGTACGCAAGGTGCAGGACAAGATCAATTACGCGGACGGATACAACATCACCACCGGGCGCGAAATCGTTGATTACACCAACATTACGCTGCGGGATGTAGCCGGAAAAATAATTGTGACTGGAAAAGAATTGAACAGTGTCAACCCAAAATTTGACGTCAAGGGCATCGCCGGCGGCGCAATTGGAAAACTTGACAATGTGTATCTACGGCAAGATATGTATGACCTGGTCGCTGGGTTGATCGCCGCAGTCGCGGCCGAGACGCCCAAATCGGATGAGCAGATCGCAATCGAGATCGCAAAAGCGCAGGCCGAAGCAACTCATGACGCCTGGTACAACTCCCCCGAACAGGTAGCCGCTCGCGAGTTCGAGCACGAAATGGACCGCTCCGATAGCAATTATTAGACTAACCCAATCAACCCCCACCGGGGCGCGCCAACCCCGCGCCCCACAAAAAAAGGAACCCTGCCATGAAGACCCAAACTATCCAAATCTACATCAAAGCCACATCCAACTACCCCGCTGGGATGCCCCTGCAAACCTTCCAAACGCTCTCCCCCATATGGACGGGCGACAAGATCCACCTGCCCTTCGGGGAGTCGGACAAAAAAAAGACAGTGGTCGGCTGGACCGATCTTTTCAATGGTCGCCCCTGCCCCGTCAGCGTCGCAAAAGTGCAAGCAGGCGACGCAATCGGATACCTGGTTTGGGGAGGAAATTCAGGCCTGCGCGTCCTGGACCCCACAGCCCCCATAACCCAGGGACTAGACGATCACCTGCCACCTGGCTATGGCAAACCCATCATATGGGTAGAGGATATCCAAGATTTCCCGGCCAAGGTCACAAAGACCCTCACAGAAATCTGATCATTCCCACAAAGTGAATAGATACCCCTCACCCACCGGGGCGCGCCAACCACGCGCCCCCACAAAAAAAAAAGGAACCCTGCCCATGAACGACAAATGCACGTACAAATTAATCCGCAAGGCGCTCAAAAAACTCGGCATAGCCAAAGCCATTGTCAGTAACTCAACATATGATAATACTCCATGTGTGTTGCTCCGTTGGAACGGCCAGGAAGAGTATGTCTCTGGAACTCATTTGGCGCTTGGGCCCGAAGACATAATGGGCGTCCGCGATGACGAGTACACCGAGTGGTTAACATCCATCTATGCGGATGCAAATCTGAAATAACCCCCACAACCCCCGGCTAACCCCCAGGGGCTTCGTTAGCGAAGGAAAAAACCATGAAACCGAATTACTGCTCCCGACCCGATGTCCCCGAATGTTGGCTCTGCAGCCTGGTCAATTATGGCCTGGATTGCAATAACAATCCGATCCCCCGCCAGCCGGAAGGCGAGCCATCCAAATATCAACTGGTCTACGATCATCCTGTCCTCCGCCATTATGTCCCCTCCGAAAAGGCCCCCCATCTCGATGTGCTCGAAAAAGTCGGTCTACTCGATGCCTTGACACCTGACCAGCTCGCCGCCATTGTCATCATCGCGCAATCTGCATTTCGCACCGGCCAGGCATCCATGCAGGCCGAAAAGCTGGACAACGACGCGGTATGGATAGATGGCGTCGGCATGCTGGAGCGCCAGCCAGATGGCAACTGGAAAGTTACCGGGGTTAGCGCCGGCGCCGATGCCGCTAAAATCCGCGCCCGCGAAGCCGAGCTTGGCATAAGTTATACCGCTGAGCAATACGCGGTCTGGGAAGCTGCCTATGACGCCAGGGTCAAAATATCCGCAGCCGCCACCCTGGGCTCCATCCGCTCGGAGCGCAAAACTGCATCCAGCCGGGCCAATGCCGGCAAGCCGCCCAGACCTGGCAGCCGGCCACGCGGAAGGCCCGGACGAAGAAAAAATAATGCTATAATAGGGATGTAGGCCCTAGAGTACTGGGTATCCAGCGGGGTCACTCGTTTTGCCATATGTGGCGCGAGCGACCCCGTTTTTTTGTTAACTGGAGGCAGATATGAATATCGGGATGATTGCGGTTTTGATTGCGGTGGCGTTTGCGCTGGCGTTTTTAACCGAGTCGCTGGTGGAGTATCTGTTGGGGACGCCGATGAGCAAGTTCGAGTCGCTAAAACCCTGGACGTGGCTGCTGATGTATGTGGCGGCAGGCGTCGGGGTTTTTTTGGCGCTATATTGGGAGATAGACCTGATCGCGGTGATCGCCAATGGAATTGCTCAGATGTCGGGAGTTCCAATCACCTGGCAAGTTTCGCCCGTGGGCCAGGTGCTGAGCGGGCTGGTGATCGGGCGCGGGTCGAACTTTCTGCATGATTTTCTGTCGAAGACGCTGCGAAAGCCGGACATGCCGGCCTGATGACTTTTATGACTGACCCTATCACATTGCCGCCAGCGTTGACCGAACAATATGTGGTGACCGGGATTGTCGTTTTTGTGATCATCCTGGCTGCGCTTGCATTTTGGGCCGTGTTCCGTAATCAGCAAGGCTGGTATTCACAGCAAGCAGAAATTGGACGCAAGTGGCAAGAAAGCCAGCAGGAAAATTTGCTGGATTGGCAGCAAAAGGAAAACCGGGCGTTTTTCGAGACGCTGACGGGAATCGTAAAAGCGACGGATTGCCTGACAGTTAATGTTTCGAAACTGACAGAGCGGATCGAGGTCGGATTTGCGAAAGTGGAGGAACGGATCAGCGCACATGATGAAAAATCAGATTTGCGAACCAGGCTATGAGGAAAATTAATTATGGAACAGGCCAGAGTCGTTGACATCAATCGTTATTACCGCCTCGGGGGAGCGGATTGGGATAAGATCGCGCTCAATTTCGACGCGGTGGGGATTTGCGCTGGGGTTGGGATCGAGATGGATTATCTCCTTCCCGATCATATTACATTATGCAAGGCCATTCATAAGCCATATTTCACCTATCACATTCCGGACCGGGCGTACTCGATAGTGAGGAATGCCGATTTCTATTCGTCGTTGCCCGGCGTGAAAAATGCAGTGATGGTAGCGGATATCGAAAGCCCGAAAAACGGGAGCAAATGCGTAACATCGTTGGAGGCCCAGGTGTATGTCAATCGCCTGGCCACGCTGACGCAGCGTCATCCGTGGCACTACACCAATCCGGCTACACTGGATATATTGAGCTGGCCGGCGTGGATCGGGAGCGCGCCGATATGGATCGCTCAATATCCCTGGCAGCCGTACACGATTTTGAAATACACGGGATATGAGGCTTTCCTGAAACGGTGGAGTGGATTGATGCCGACACGGTTGGCAAAGTCTATTTACAAGAACGCGGTGGTGCTGTGGCAGTTTACGGATAAGGGCGAAGCGCCGAAACTGTGCTCCAAAAAGCCAGGCGATCCGCGCTACCCAAAGGCGATCCAAGGATGCGATCTAAATGTATCCACGATCGAGCGAGATTTGTTTTTGACGATGTTGAAGGTGTGATATGGAGGCTATGTGCGCGCAGCCAGAATATGTTCAACGCCAGGATGCATCATGATTGTTGTCAATGGTGGTATATGTGATGCGCATTATCAGCAGTACCAGGCTAGATATACGGGTGAGACCAAACGTTCGACCAGGTTGTATGACCGAAACTGGCAAAAGATCAGGGCAAGGTGGCTGAAACTCAATCCATTTTGCGTGTTTTGCGGAAATGAAGCCACGGAGGTCGATCATATTGTTAATCTGAGAGATGGAGGCACACACGATTTTTCTAACCTGCGTTCATTATGCAAATCGCACCATAGCACACGCACAGCGAGTAGTGGTGGAGGATTTGGTAATCCAAAATAAGGATATGGGCATCAAAATCGCTATGCCAAATAAATTGTCGAG